>Ga0307426_1000036_pt1 | contig 68308 bp, 52 predicted proteins | sample SalMarWE160340MG_FD_202165 | JGI IMG/M metagenome (GOLD analysis project Ga0307426, IMG submission 202165) | Salt marsh sediment microbial communities from the Plum Island Ecosystem LTER, Massachusetts, United States - WE1603-40 | ecosystem: Environmental > Aquatic > Marine > Intertidal zone >... | reverse complement strand
GTGAGATATCCTGCAGCATGCGCGCCGAAGCATCCACGGCACGCTGGGATAAGACTCAGCCTCTTGCAGACAAGCCAGGTCGTTTGCCCTTTTCGGGGGCCGCCGAGTTGTGCCCATCGCTGGCACGCCCCGGCACGTCATCTTCGATACCCGTGCATGAAGGGGGAGTATTGCCAGCTTGCGCGAGCCTCCTCCTGACCGGAGCCGTCCATCGACTGGTTCGCCGGTCCCGGAACGGTAACGGCCACCCCCCAGAACGGTTTCGTTCTGAGGGGTGGCCGTAGATGTCGATTGTCTCAGGTCTTTGCAGGCCTACTTTGCGATGTTCGAGCAATCAATCGCGACGGTAAATTGCACCCTGTTGTTCGACCTGTTCTCGCCTTCGATTTTGCGCTCAGGGTCGATCTCGATATACACCGGGACGATGTTGACCCCCCTGATGCATTCGTCGCCGCCGCCGATGGGACCAGGACTTCCGGTCGGCTGCTCCCCCGCCTCCTCGGGCTTTAATGCCTCGAGCAAGAGACTGACGGTTTCAGGGGCGAGCGGCTTGCGGAAGATCCCCGGCGGTGGTGGCTGGTTGTGATCCTTGAAAAAGGCCACAACCGCTCTGGCCGTCTGCGGTCCGTAGTCGCCGTCGGCGCCAGCGGTCAAATGATAGCCCTGGGCCATAAGCGCTTCCTGGATCCTCTTGATCTGCCAGCCATACCCACCGATCGGCGGGGGTGGCAGGCTAAGCGGCCCGGGATTTCCAGCAACGCGCTCATCGAAAACGGGAGGCGCGTCGTAGTTCCGGCATTTGTTCTTTCTTCTGCCGATTTCGATATACACGAGCTCCTGTCCGAATTCATCGAGCGTGTGACTGAGGCGATCCTGAGCCTGCAGCTCTATGTTGTTCGGGACATAAACCCTGACATGAGGGGGAAGCTTTGACCGTCTTTCTCTTACCTCTCGTCTGTGGGCCTCGGCGTCGGCGCCGATACGGGGCAGCGCAGCGTCCCGATCCACTTCATCCTCGTCTTCCACCTCAACCGGCGCGCTACCGATATTTTTTATGGCGATTTTTCCCTCCCAAAGAGGGGCCTCGAACTCACAGCTCCCAATGACCGCCTTGCCCTTTCTTCCCTGAAGCGCAATGCGAGTGTCCTCGGTAATCACCAAGTCGGGAGTCGTAATTCGATCTGACCGATCAACATCGTTGGCGGCGGAGGTGCCGACTAGAAGCGATACCGACGGCAACAAGAGAAGTGCAACATATACGCTGCTTTTCCGAGAGTTCATTACGCGCCCCTACGTTACAGTCGCTCCCCGTGACCGCAGCACGTCCAACAAGACCATCTCCCGGCAAAGCGGAGATAGACACCGATCTTGCGTCGGAACGTGCTCTATTCCTAAGCCGGTGCACCTGCCCTAATCGACGACCGGTGACCGCTCAGCCCCAAAGCATTCCAGTGTTAGGTCTTTTAGCATTCTCAGCGGACTGTAGTGCGTCCCCGCGAGCAATTCTGAGCGCTTGTTGCAGTAATGAGACTCTTGGGGCGGGCTTCGGATCGCGATTTTGGCCCCTCTTGGTGCGTCTCCGCCGTCGCCGCTAACCTCAGGTATTTTCTATTGTTTTCAAAGAGGCCTGGGAGCCGCGCGAGCGATGGGCGCGTGCGGAGCGGCGGCGCCCTTGCTCCGTTTTTCAAGCGCCGTTGCCGGTTGGCCGATCGAGCAAAATTTCTGTGCAATGAGCCCGCCGCTGGAGGTGGGAATTGGGCAGATACGGCGACGGCAATCGCTGCACTCGCAGACAATGTCGGCCCGCCGTGCGCGCTGATCGCCATGCCCCGCTTATCGATGAGTTGAGCACTGCAGCCTCGCTGCGAAAGAATGGCGGCGCCATAGAGAAAGACCGCAGACGCTTTCCGTGCCCAATGCGCGAAAGCGTCTGCGGTCGTTTAAGTGCTCTGGATTTCTCCAGGCTCGGGGCCGCGCAGTCGATAGACGACAGTCAGGCCACTATCGGCATCTCATTTGGGCGATAACGGTCAGTAGGCGCCCGGGTAGCTCGGATACGGATAGTAATAGCCTCTGTACCAGCCGTTGATCATCTGGCCTCGGTACGCACTGTCGACAGCATAGGGCCGCCTATAGGTATAAACCTCGTAGTTGCGCCCATAAATGGGTCTCGGCGGAAAACGAGGGCGGTGGCGCCTGACGTGACGACGGCGACCGCAACATTTGCCCCGGTAGTCATCACGATCGGCGTGGTGACGACGGTGGTACCAACGCTTGTAAGAGCAGTGCCTGCGCCCGCGATCGGCGTCGTCATCGCAGTCGCGGCTCGCTCTGTAGCGGCAGCGCTTTCTCCGGTAGCTGGAATTGTCGCAGTCGTCGTCGTTGTCGAAAAACCCGGCCTTCGTTACAGTATTCTCTAACGGAGAGAATGCTTTGAGCGCTGTCCCAAGCCTGGTGTCCGCTTGTGCGGATCCCACCATGGCAAAAAGCCCCAGAATGCCCGTTATCGCCATAAGACAGACGGATGCCCTAATGGTCATCTGTTCTTCCTCTCTTCGACGGTCCCAACCCCGCGCATCACGTTAACATAACGGGAAATTGGAGAGAACCCTAGCGCCACCTTCATGCACGCTGTCGTCACTGCTGCTGCGACGCTTTGCAGAAGTATGTGTGGCACGCGCGACACCGTCGATTGTCGCGTCGCGCGCTCGACCCTGCTGCCGCTTGCGGACCCCGGCCCGACATTGGACGAGCGGGTCGCGCGCTCCCCGCACCTATTCGGGCGGCGCCACCAGCAGTATCAGGACCACCAGGGCCAGCAGCACTGCGCAGACAGGCCAAAGGTAGCGCACGCCGTCGCTGAGCCAGCCATGAAGGTAACGAAACGCGGCAGCGAGGCCGGGGCTGCGCAAGGCGCGATTGGTCCAAGCCAGTGTGCCGCGCAGTATGCGGTAAGCCGGCCTAAGTATTTGAGAATACGTCGAGATTGCAAGTCTGCGGACGAGGCGACGGCTTGGGTGACGGCGTGGCTGGGGAGCGGCAATGGCTTTCGCAACCCTCTCCAGCGCATCCGTGTCCGCCTCGAGTTGACGGAGTTTCGTTCCGGCGGCGGGTAGAACGTATCGCAACGTGACAGGCATCGGGCGGGCTCCCTCCGCGTGACCGTGACGGACGCAATGATGGACCTCGCCGACGCGGCCGGCAACGGCGCAACGGCCCGAGCCCACCGTTATTCGACGCGCCTCCCCGCGGATCTGGCCAGCCCGGGTATCGCGTGCCCTGAAGGGCTTCACCTCGGCGCCGTCGCGGGGCCGGCATCGCCGCGGTAGGTGACGCGCCAGATCGTGCCATTGCCGTCGTCGGAGACGAGCAGCGAGCCGTCCTGCGCCACGGCGACGCCGACCGGACGCGCCCAGGCGTTGTCGTCGTCGAGGACGAGGCCGGTCATGAAGTCCTCGTACTCCCCGGTCGGCACGCCGTCTTGCAAAAGCACGCGGATGACCTTGTAGCCCGTCGGCTTGGAGCGGTTCCACGATCCGTGCTCGGCCGCAAAGGCGTCACCGCGGTATTGGGCCGGAAACTGCTCGCCGTCATAGAAGGTCATCTGCAGCGAGCCCGAGTGCGCCTGCAGCAACGTGTCGGGCACGATGGCCTTGCCCTTGAGGTCGGGGCGCCGGCCGGCAAGGCGCGGCTCCTCGTGATCGCCGATGTAGTACCAGGGCCAGCCGTAGAAGCCGCCCTCGGCAACGCGGGTGACGTAGTCGGGGACGAGGTTGTCGCCGAGCCCGTCGCGCTCGTTGGTCGAGCACCACACCTCGCCGGTCTTGGGCTGCACCGCCAGCCCGACGCAATTGCGGATACCGGTTGCGAATATGCGCCGCTCCTTGCCCTCGGGCGTGAAGACGAGCACCCCGGCGCGCTCGGTCTCCGGGCCCCAGCCGGCGCCGGTTGCGTGCTGCCGGGCGTCCCACGCTTTGGCCGCCGCGACGATCTTGGATTTCATGCCCTCGCCGAGATTGGAGGCGGAGCCTACCGAGACGTACATGCGCTCGCCGTCGGGGGAGAACGCCAGGTCGCGCGTGACGTGGCCGCCGGCCGGCAGGCTATCCACGACGGTCTGCATGGGCCCGCGGGGTTTCAGGTCTCCGTTGCGGTAGGGAAAGCGCACGATGGAATCGTTGTTGGCGATGTAGACCCACTGCGGGTCGGGACCCGGCGGATAGAAGGCGATGCCGAAGGGCAGCGACAGGTCGGAAGAGAACACCTCCGTGACGGCCACGCGCGCCGGATCGGCACCCGTGCGCAGCACGCGCACGCGGTCGGCATCCATCTCGGCGACGAAAATGTCGCCGTTGGGCGCAACGCGCAGAAGGCGCGGACCGTCGAGGCCGGTGGCGAGCGGTTCCGCCGCAAAGCCCGGGGGCAGCTTCGGTTGCGCGCCCTGCGGGGGCGCGACGATGTCGGGTGAATGCGCCGCGGACGGTGTGGCGAAGGGCTTGGGCAGATCGGCGGCCGTGATGTGACGGCGCACGCCCGGCGCGTCCTGGCTCCAATCGCCGAACGCGGCGGCGCCCGTCAGCGTCTTGCTGGCCTGCGGCTCGGCGGCGGCGAGGCCGCAAGCGCCGGCCATCAGGAGTGTGAAAGCGGCGGTCAGTCTGTGTGGCATCGATTGGGTCATCGCGGGCTCCGCACGGCTTCCGATAAGGAGTAGCTGCCGGGCGGAGGCTTAGGCAAGCCAAGCTCAGCTTCGACAAGGTGCGCTGGTCCGGCTTGTAAAGAGATCCTATTCGCCTGTCACATCGTGAACCATCGCGGCCAGGCGATCGATGTCCTTTACGTGCAGTGCCCGACCCTGCCGTTCAATGATGCCCATGCGCGACAATCGATTGAGCTCGCGGGTGACGGCCTCGCGGTGCGTGCTGACGCGGCTGGCAATGTCGTGGTGCGTGGGCGCCGGGGCGATCCGGGCGCCCTTGCCGTCCTTTGGAGCCAGTCGAGCCAGCCGCAGAACCTCTGCCTGAACGCGATTGCCTACGGCAAGCGCACTGAATTCGTACACCCTCCGCGTTAGCGTACGAATCTTGCTGACGAGATAACGCAGCACAGACAATGTCACCGCCGGCTCGGATTGCAGAATCTCCCGGAAGGCAACGGCCGGCATCGAGGCGACGACGCACGGGGTTCGCGCTTCCATGCTGGCGGAGCGAGGATCTCCGTCGATGGCGGCCATCTCGCCGGACAGGTCGCCGGGGCCGAGGTCGGAAAAGGTGACGACCTTGCCGTCAAGCGAGTAGATGCTGACGCGCGCCTCGCCCGCCATGAGGAAGAATACGTCGTCGGAGGCATCAAGATAGTCGATGATCGACTCGCCGGCCTCGTAGCGTCGCCAGCGGCAGCGCTCCTCGATACGTGTCAAAGTGCTGGGTGGAAGGCCTTTGAACACGGCGATTGTGTCGAGGGCCTTGCTGGCATGCGGCTCTTTGGAGTCTCTCATGGCCGTCGCTCCAGCCCAGATGGCTCACTCGACGCATGCCGACGTTAGGTAGCTGTGCGGAAACCGGCTCTCGCCGGCAGCACGCTCAGTGATGCGGCTCCGACAGCGCGGAATGCTTCGCAGCATGCATGGGAGTCGATTCCGGCATACCCGCCGGCGCTTCCAAACGGCCACGCAAGAACGTCTCGATTTCCGGTGACATTGACATGATGCTCAAGGAGTAAGTCGCGGTCTCCTCGTCCACCGTTCCTGTGACCTTGCCGTGAAGTATGCCGGGGATCTGGCGGCCATCGGCGTCCGTCAAGTGCATCTCGAGGTTGCTCAGGATGGCGACGCCTTCCTCCAGGCGGGCCTCGGCATGCTTCAACGACAGCCTGGTCAGGCCGCCGTGGTAGAGTGCTCTATCGAGACGATCCTCTTCCGCAATCGAGTAGCCGATCGGTATCTCCTCGGCGAGCGAGACGAGCGTCTCGTTGCTCTTGTACAGCGACAGCTTGTAGGGGGCGCCGATGCCGCGCACCTCGGCCAGGGTCACCGGATGGGTGAACCCCTTGGTTCTGACCTCGATCTGCTTGCCGATCTTGAGGCTGCCTCCTACCTCCCGCCGCGTCGCTTCCGAAACGAGAATCTGGCCGCCGGTGGTGCAAGCTTGAATTCGTGACGTGAGATTGACGTTGCTGCCGACGACGCCGTACTTCATCCGTTCGGGCGATCCGATATTTCCCACCACCACCTGACCCGTATGTATGCCAATGCCCATCGCGACATCGGGAAGGTCGTCCTGCCTGTTCAATTCGTTGACCGCGTTCATGGCGAGCTGCATCTCGATTGCGCAGGCGGCCGCCCGCTGCGCGTCGTCGTCGCGCCAGACCGGCGCCCCGAAAAGGATGAAGATTGAGTCGCCAATGAACTCGTCGACGGTGCCATCATAGCGCTTGATGATCTTCACCATCGTATCGAAAAAGCGGTTGAGAATGGTAACGACCCACTTCGGCGACAAGGTCTCGGAGAGCGATGTGAAGCCGCGCAGGTCCGCCATCACCATCGTCACCTTGCGCTTCTCCCCTCCCATGTTCAGCCCCATAGGCGAGTCGAGGAGCGCGGTGACGACTTCATCGGTCAGGTAGCGGCCAAAGGTGTCGCGAATGAATTTATTGCGCAGCTCCACCTCCTTGGCGAGCCTTTCCACTTCGGATTCGACGCGTTTGCGATCGGTAATGTCTGCCCAGGATCCGACGAGCTCTTTGCCGTTTGCACCCTCTATGAACCTGAATGTGTCCTGCAGCCAGATGTAGTCGCCGCGACGATGGCGGAAGCGGTACTCGATCGTGCCGCCTCCGGTTTCCACCAGGGAGGCAATTTTGGCAAAGACCTGCTGCGCGTCGTCGGGGTGGATGCGCTTGGACCAGAACTCGGGGTCCTCGCGCATCTCCCACGGCGCGTACCCCATGGTCGACATCAGGTTCTCGCTTACGAACGTACAGGCGTAATCGCCCGACGCCTTTGTCGTGTAGATGACGGCAGGGCTCGCCGCGACCAGGTTCTGCAGATCGTTCATGAGCGCCATGCGCTCGCCGAGGGCCTTCTCGACCTGTTTGCGATGTGTAATGTCCGCCCACGACCCCACGATCTCGAGCGGCCGGCCGTCATCGTCGTGCACGACCTTGAAGGTGTCCTGAATCCAAACATAGTGCCCGTTCCTATGACGGAAGCGGTACTCGACTGTGCCGCCGCCCTTCTGAACGAGCGGGCCCATTTCATCGAAGACGCGCTTTGTGTCGTCGGGATGCAGGCGTTTGGGCCAGAATTCCGGGTCTTCGAGCATCTCCCACTCGGAGAAGCCCATGATCGGCTCGATATTCCTGCTGACGAACGTGCATGCGTAGCTGCCCGTGCTGTTGTTGGTGTACATGATACCGGGCGTCACCGTCAGCAGGTACTGTAGCCGTCCTCGCGCCTCCTTCAGCTCGGCCGTGCGCTCGTCGACGCACTTCTCCAGCACGTCGTATGCCTTCTGCAGCTCGTCCTGTGCTTGCTTGTGACCGCGCTGGTCCGTGGCAAAGCCGACGGTGCCGATTTGCTCGCCATCGTCGTCGAAGAGAAGAGAGGCAGAGATCAGCACCGGAATGCTGCTTGCGTCCTTGGCCCACAGAACGCTGTCGAAGCTCGCAATCGTTCCGCCGCGCTTGCGCATCTCGCGCAAGACCTCGTTCACGCCTGCCTCGCCACCATAAAGCATCGCGACGGGCCGCCCGATGACCTCCTCCGATCGATAGCCCAGCAGGGTCTCGGCGCCCTCGTTGAAGAGCGTGATGTTTGCGTCCCTATCGGTGGCGACGATGGCGTCGGGTGCGCTTTCAATCAGGTGCGACAGCGACCGCTTCGTCGCTTGGAGCTCCAGGTTGGTCTCCAAGGCCTTCTGCTCGCTCTGCTTGCGTTTCGTTATATCCGCCCAAGCGCCCACGAGCTCGAATGCGTTGCCCTTTTCGTCGTAAACGACCTTGAACGTGTCCTGGATCCAAATGTAGCTGCCGTCCCGATGTCGAAAACGGTACTCGACCGTGCCCCTTCCTTTTTCGACCAGAAGCGCGAGCTCCGCAAAAACGGTTGGGGCATCGTCGGGATGCAGACGGTCCGGCCAGCATTTAGGGTCCGTCGTCATCTCGCTGGGCTCATAGCCCATAATGGCTTTGATGTTCTCGCTCACGAACGTGCACGAGAAGTCGCCGGACGCATGCGTGGTGTAAATGATCGCCGGACTGGCCGCGAGCAAATGCTGCAAGTCGGGGCGGGTGCCGCTCGGCGGCGGGGCTGCAGCCTTGCCGCCGCCCCCCTTGCCGGCACGTCCGCGAGCACCGGAAGGCTCCGATAAGGGAGGCTCGTTCTTGTCTGTGCTTTTCGTCTTTGACTTTCGAATCGTGTGCTCTTGCATGCGAGCCACCACAAAATATCAACGTGCCGAAAACGGCGCAATTAAAGCTGGAACCAGGAAGATTGTGCCGAGCTTTGTAGCATGCATTCGCCATTGAGGCGAGTGCCGCTTTGCCGTCGCATGACCGCCGGCAATATCGATTGATAATGGCCGATTGCGCGCGCGAACTTTCGTAGCGCGCGCGGCCGCTGCGGCCCGTGACATCGAAAGATTTCACGCCATTCCAATTCCTGCTTTCAGGCCCTCACGTGGGAAGGCGACCGGCAAGTTTTGCAGGCGCTCAGCAGCAGTTGCGCAACGTGGCAAATGCCACAGCGCCACGCTGCGGGGCGCTCCATGGTCGCCATGCCGCGTCGCCAATAGCGACCCCCAAGCGACGCGCTCGCATGCTGCAAAAAAATTGCCGAGAGGAGGCATATTATGTACGTCGGAAGAATAGTTCTCAGTGCGGTGGCAAAGATCCTTACATCAACGAGCGTTGCCAATGGGCAGGTCCTCGACCCCGCGCACCTCCGTCCGGTCTTGCGATCCCCGCCTCCGATAGTCGAGCCGATGCGGCCGACGGTCCGCCCCCAGGTCGGGGCTTGGACCGGGTTCGGTCCGTTTTCCGTGGTCGCCAGCGACGCAGATGTCGGGGCGGCGCGCGGCCGTACGGCCAATGGACGTTCCGGCTCCGGAGCGACCGGCGCGTGAGCAGCGCGCAGCGGCGAAAACGCGCGACGCGAATGCGGCACCGAGCAGCGGGGAGGCGACTCGGCAGGGCCTGGAGAAGCGCAGGTGATGCATTTCCATGCAACGGCTTTGCGCTTGACCGGCGCCCGAAAACGTACCGGCAGCTCATAGCTTCCGGCTATCGAATTCCAAACCACTAGATATTTCCGTTTCCGAGTCCCTCAGAATAGGGTTACGGGCGTGGATCAACAGATAGGGACCCGGGTCGCGCCCTCCCCCCCCGTCCCCCCGGCACCATCCGGGTCCCGGTTTTTTTTGAGATGACAACGGAGACCGCCATGTCTGCCGCACCGAGCCAGAGCACGCCCCCGCACGAAGGCGCGGCCTCGCGTTTCAACTACAAGAAGCTGATCCCGCTTGTCGTGCTCGGCGCCGGCATAGCGCTCTTCTTCGCCCTGGGGCTCGACAAGTATCTGACCTTCGAGGAGCTGCGCCAGAACCGCGAGACGCTGATGCATTTCGTGGCCGAGCGGCCTGTCGCGTCGGTGTTGCTGTTCGTTGCCGTCTACGCCGCGGCCGTGGCCCTGTCGGTTCCCGGCGCGCTCGTGCTCACGCTGACCGGCGGCTTTTTGTTCGGCCTCTGGGAAGGCACGGCCGCCGTCGTGATCGGTGCCACCATCGGCGCAACGCTGTTGTTCCTCGCGGCGCGCTACGTGCTCCGCGACGCGTTGCGCGCAAAGGCCGGCCCCTGGCTCAAGAAGATGGAGGCGGGCTTCAACGAGGACGCGCTGAGCTATCTGCTGGTGCTGCGGCTGATCCCCGCCTTTCCTTTCTTCATCGTAAATTTGGTGCCGGCATTTCTAGGCGTTTCGCTGCGCACCTTCGTCATCGCGACATTTATCGGGATCATCCCCGGCACCTTCGTTTTTGCCTCGATCGGCGCCGGTCTGGGGAGCATATTCGACTCCATGCAGGAGTTCTCGCTCAAAGGCGCGCTGACCCCGCAGGTCATCACCGCGCTCGTCGGGCTTGCCGTGCTGTCGCTGCTGGCCGTGGCCTACAAGAAGATCAAGGCTCGTCGCTCAACATCGATGTGAGAGTGTTCATTCCGAAGCAAAGGTGACGCCCATGACGATTATGACCTCGCCAAGCGACGTTTCTCTGTCGGCAAAGAGCCTCGCCGGTAAATCGGCGATCGTTACGGGATCGACCAGCGGCATCGGTCTCGGCATCGCCAAGTCGTTCGCGGGAGCCGGCATGCATGTCATGCTGAACGGCTTCGGCGACGCGGCCGAGATCGAGAAGACCCGCTCCGACATGGAGCGGACATTCGGCGTCAAGGTCGCGTACTCGGCCGCCGACATGACCAAGCCCGCCGACATCGCCGCCATGGTCGCCGACGCCGGCAAGGCGCACGGCCAGGTCGACGTGCTCGTCAACAACGCCGGCATCCAGCACGTGGAGGCGATCGAGACCTTCCCCATCGCCAAGTGGGACGCCATCATCGCCATCAACCTGTCGGCGGCCTTCCACGCCATCCGCGCGGTCGTGCCGGAGATGAAGGCGCGCAACTGGGGCCGCATCATCAACGTTGCCTCCGCGCACGCGCTCGTGGCCTCGCCCTTCAAATCCGCCTACGTGGCGGCCAAGCACGGGATTCTCGGGCTTACCAAGACGGTGGCGCTGGAGACGGCCGAGCACGGCATCACCGTCAACGCCATCTGCCCCGGCTATGTGCTGACGCCACTCGTCGAGAAGCAGATCCCGGAAACCGCCAAGGCGCGCAATCTCACCGAGGAGCAGGTCATCCGCGACGTGCTTCTGCACGCCCAGCCCACGCGCAAGTTCGTGACGACGGAGGAGATCGGCGCGCTGGCGGTGTTCCTGTGCACGGGCGGCGGCGCGTCCATCACGGGGGCGGCGCTCCCCATAGAAGGCGGGTGGACCGCGCAATGACCATCCAGGAGCCCGCACGGCCAAGCTCGGCGACGCGCGCCAAGGCGAACCGGAAGCCCGTCAACATCGCCCTGCAGGGAGGCGGGGCCCATGGCGCCTTCGCATGGGGCGTGATCGACAAGATCATCGAGGATGGGCGCCTCGACATCGAGGCGCTGAGCGCGACCAGCGCCGGCGCCATGAACGCCGTGGTCATGGCCTACGGCGTGTCGGTGGGCGGAATGGCCGGCGCGCGCGACAAGCTCAACGAGTTCTGGACCGAGATCAGCCGCGCCGGCGAGCTTTACAGCCCGGTGCGCACGCTGCCCTGGGAGAAGTGGCTGCAGGCCTACGGCTTTCAGTCGGAGTTCTCGCCGACCTTCCACGCGTTTCAAGCGCTTACCCACCTGTTCTCGCCCTACCAGCTCAATCCCTTCAATTTCAACCCGCTCAAGGACGTGCTGCTCAAGGTCGTCGACTTCGAGAAGCTGTCGAAGTGCAACAAGGCGACGCGGATATTTCTCAGCGCCACCAACGTGCGCACGGGCAAGATCCGCGTCTTTCACAACGAGGAGCTCACCGTCGACGTGGTGATGGCGTCGGCCTGCCTGCCCTACGTGTTCCAGGCGGTCGAGATCGACGGCGAGGCCTATTGGGACGGCGGGTTCATGGGCAACCCGGCGATCTTCCCCTTGATCTACAACGGCGCCTCCAAGGACGTGATCATCGTCCACATCAACCCGATCGAGCGCAAGAAGCTGCCCAAGAGCGCGCCCGAGATCTTCGACCGCATGAACGAGATCAGCTTTAACTCCTCGCTGATGCGCGAGATGCGCGCCGTCGAGTTCGTCACCCGCCTCATCGACGAAGGGGCGCTCGACGGCAAGAAGTATCATCGCATGCTGATCCACTCGATTCGCGACGACGCGGAGATGGCGCAGCTGGGCGTTGCCACCAAGCTCAACCCCGATTGGGACTTTCTTTGCCGACTGCGCGACGCCGGCCGGCGCCGAGCCCAGGATTGGCTCGACAACAACTTCGACCGCGTCGGCCACAACTCAAGTGTCGACCTTGCAGAAATATTCCTCTGAAGCGAAGCGCGGCGGCACGGCGCTGGCCGCGCTCCGGCCCAGGCTGTCGGCGCTGGCCCGCGCCGTCGGGGACGCATTCCGCGCGCCCGAAACGACCGCGCGCCTGCCGGCCCGCGTCGCCGAGCTGTTGCGCGCTCAAGACCGCATGGCCGAGCGTCTCATCATCTATGTTCAGCTCTCGCTCGCTGTCGCGCTTGCCGTGCTCTACGTCCTGGCACCCCGGCCGGCGGACGCGCCCATGACCATGCTGGCGCCGGTGCCCATCGCACTGGCGATCTATACGTTCTTTGCGTTGCTCCGCCTCGCCATGTCGCGGCGCGGCTCCATTCCGGGATGGTTCGTCATTCCCTCGATCGTCGCCGACATGTGCCTGCTCTTGGGCCTCGTATGGTCGTTTCATCTCCAGTACGGCGAGCCGCCGGCATTCTCCCTCAAGGTGCCCTCCATCCTCTATCTCTTCGTCTTCATCGCGCTGCGTGCCTTGCGCTTCGACCACCGGTACGTGCTCGCCGCCGGTTTGACGGCTGCGTGCGGCTGGGCGGTCCTGACGGTGCTCGCGGTGGTGGAATCGCCCGACGGCTCGGTCACGCGCAACTTCGTCGCCTACATAACCGGCAACCGCATCCTGATCGGCGCCGAGGTCGACAAGATCGTGGCGATCCTCCTCGTTACCGGCGTGCTGACCATGGGCGCGCGGCGCGCCCAGCAGACGCTGCTCACCGCGGTGCGCGAGGAGGCGGCGGGACGCGAGATCAGGCGCTTCCTGTCGCGGGGCGTCGCCGAGCAGATCTCCATGTCCGACGAGCTGATCGAGGCGGGCCACGCGGCGGAGCGCGATGCGGCCATCATGATGATCGACATCCGCGGCTTCACCCCGTTCTCCACCACGGTGGCGCCGGCCGAGGTGGTGCGCATGCTCACCTCGTTCCACGGGCGCATCGTGCCGATCGTGCAGGACCACAACGGCGTCGTCGACAAGTTCCTGGGCGACGGCATCATGGTGACGTTCGGTGCGGTGGGACCCTCCCGGACGGCCGCCGCCGACGCGCTGCGCGCCCTCGACAGGATCCTCGACGAGGCGATGGCCTGGCAGCGGTCGCTCGAAGGGCTGGGCCTCAAGACGCCGCTCTACGTGAACGCGGCGGTTGCGTCGGGCACGGTCGTGTTTGCGACCTTGGGCGACGCCACCAGGCTCGAGTACACGGTCATCGGCGAGGCGGTGAACCTCGCCGCCAAGCTCGAGAAGCACAACAAGGTGGAGCGGACGCGGGCGCTGTTGCCGGCCGCCACGCTGGCGGCCGCGCGCGGGCAGGGCTACGAGCCGGCGACGGAGCCGGACCTGCGTCGTGGCGCCAAGGTCGCCGGCGTCACCGAGCCGATCGATCTTTACGGATATCCGGCATGAAGCCTTCACGCAACGCTGCGACGGGCCTTGCCAAGCGATACCGACCTGCGCGCCGATAGCCGGAGGCTATCGATACCCGATCCAACAGGTATTTCCGCCTCGACCAGGCTCTGAGCCATCCTGGCTTCGTGATCGGCTCCCAGAGCCTCCCCCTATTGTGACACGGAGATACGTCCCATGCTCAAAGCTCGCTCCATTCCCGACATCTCTTGGTTGGCGCTCGCCGTTGCCGGCACGCTCACCGGTCTTTTCCTCCTCGGCGCAACCGCGGCGAACGCCGGCGGATGTCCCGCCGGCCAGGAGACGACCGACGGCCAGAAGGGTGGTCCCTCCGCCCACAAGGGCGTCAGCGAGGAGCTTCTCGGCTCCATCGACCTGGCCAAGGAGAAGGTCTACGTGCCCGGCCGCCTGTTGCGCATGCGCCGGCTCGTCATCGAGCCCGGTGGCGAGGTCGCCATGCACAGCCACGAGGATCGCCCGGCGCTGATCTACACCATCTCGGGCACGATCACCGAGTACTCCACCCATTGCGCGGTGCCGATCGTGCACGACGCCGGCGACCTTTCGATCGAGAAGGCCGGCCTGTCGCACTGGTGGAAGAACACCTCCGATGAGCCCGTGACGCTGATCTCGGCCGACATCGCCGCGGATCCGAAGAACCACGACATGTAAGGCCGCGGCCCAAGGAGAGGAGCGCGGCGCGCCTCGACGACAATTTTCGCCGTCGGGCGCGCGCGCTCTCCTCACGCGCGACATTGGGAAAGGGTGAGGCGATGGATCACGCGGGCACCGCGACGACCATGATGCAGCGCTCGTTTGCCGGCCCCGTCGGGCGCTCGATCGTCATCGCGCTGACGGCCTTCTTTACCCTCGTCGACCTGTTCGCGACGCAGGCGATCCTGCCCTCGCTCACCGAGCACTACGGCGTGTCGCCAGCGGCCATGGGCCTCGCGGTCAACGCCAGCACGCTCGGCATGGCGGTCGCCGGCCTGGCCATGGCGTTCGTCAGCCATCGCATCGAGCGCCGCTTGGGCATTCTGGTGAGCCTTTGCCTGCTGGCCATCCCGACCTGCCTGCTGGCGGTCGCCCCCAACCTGGCAATCTTCGCGGCGCTGCGCGTGATCCAGGGCGTGTTCATGGCGACCGCCTTCAGTCTCACGCTCGCCTATTTGGGGGAGCGCTGCAGCGAGAAGGACGCCGCCGGCGCGTTTGCCGCCTACATCACCGGCAACGTGGCGAGCAACCTCGTGGGCCGCTTCATCGCCGCCGAGGTCGTCAACGCCGCCGGCCTCGTCGCGAACTTCCACGTCTTCGCGCTTCTCAATCTGGTGGGCGCCGCGCTCGTCTATTTCACCGTCGACAAGGTGCCGCGCATGAAGCCCGAGGGCGGCGCGCAGGCCGCACCCATGTCCGCCTGGCGCGCGCACCTCAAAAATCCGCAGCTGCGCGCCGACTTCGGCATCGGCTTCTGCATACTGTTCGCCTTCATCGGCACCTTCACCTACGTCAACTTCGTGCTGCAGCAGCCGCCGCTGCTCGTGGGCATGATGGGTATCGGCTTCATCTATCTCGTGTTCCTGCCGTCCATCGTCACGACGCCGCTTGCCGGCAAGGCGGTGCAGCGGTTCGGCACGCAAGCGACCATTTGGGCCTCGCTCGCGGTCGCGGGGCTCGGCCTGCCGCTGTTGGTGCTGCCGAGCCTTGCCGGCGTGCTAGCCGGCATGGTGCTGGTGGGCGTCGGCACCTTCTTCGCGCAGGCAGCCGCGACGGGCTTCGTAAGCCTTGCCGCCACCACCGACCGCGGCTCCGCGAGCGGCATCTATCTGGCCTGCTATTTCATGGGCGGGCTGGTCGGCAGCGCGGTGCTCGGTGTGGTCTTCGATCAGTGGGGTTGGGGTGCCTGCGTCATCGGCATCGGCCTGTCTCTGGCGGCGGCCGCCGTGCTGGTCGTCTTTCTGCGACCGGTGCGCTAAGCCGCTGGTGCCCCAGGCCCGACTCGAACGGGCACGTCCTTGCGAACACCAGATTTTGAGTCTGGCGCGTCTACCGGTTCCGCCACTGGGGCTTAAGCGCGAAGCGGCGCATCATAACGGCGCCGCCCACTGCGTCAACGCGGATGGCGGCCACCTCCTGGAGGTGCTAAACAGCGAGCGGATTCGCAGCCGGCGGCGTCGCCGGGCGTTTGGCGTCGGGTCCCTCGCCGCGGAGCGCAGCTTGAGCCGCGCCCGCACAGCCTTCATTGCCAACGCCCGCCGCCACGCCATGGACAAAGAGCCGCCCGCAGGGTCTTTCAATGCCGGATCGGACGCCCAGTTCGTGCGCCGGGCGCTGATCCTCGTCGCCATCGTCGCGCTCGCGGCGGCGCTCTATCAGCTCTCCGACATTCTCCTGCTCGTGTTCGGCGCCATCCTCGTCGCCGTGGTGCTGCACGCCATCGCCCGGCCGATCCGCGCCGGCACCTCCATGAACGAGCGCCTCGCCCTGCTCGCCGCAACGCTCGGCGTCGTCGCGGTGCTGTCGGGCACCGGCTATCTGTTCGGCTCGCGCATCTCGAGCCAGCTCTCCGCCCTCATGGCGAACCTGCCGCAGGCGATGGAGCAGCTGTCCAAGAGCGCGCCGTTCGCCTCCGTGTCGGCGCTGGTCAAGGGCTCCTCCGTCGGCGAGCTCATCATGAACGCGTTCTCCTGGGGCACGACCGTGTTCGGCGCCGTGGCGACGCTCGTCGTCGTCATCATGGCGGGCATCTACATCGCCATCAGCCCCGACGTCTACCGCGACGGCTTCGTCAAGCTGTTCCCGCGCAGCTATCAGGACCGCATCGCTGCCACGCTCGACGACGCCGGCGAGGCGTTGCGCCTATGGCTCGGCGGGCAGCTTCTGGCGATGATCATGGTCGGCGTGCTGATCGCCGGCGGCCTGGCGCTCGTCGGCGTGCCGTCGGCGCTGGCGCTGGGGCTGATCGCCGGCGTCACCGAGTTCGTGCCCATCATCGGCCCGGTCATCGGCGCCATCCCCGCGCTGCTGCTCGCCTCCACCGAGAGCTGGGACACGGTGCTGTGGACGCTCGCCGTGTTCGTCGTGGTGCAGCAGATCGAGAGCAACGTCATCATGCCGCTGGTGGCGGGGCGCATGGTGCAGGTGCCGGCCGCGGCGGGCCTGTTCGCGGTGGTGGCGATCGGCGTGCTGTTCGGGCCGCTGGGTTTGTTGCTCGGCTACCCGCTCGCCATCGTCATCAACGTGGTCGTGCGCCGCCTCTACGTGCGCGAGACGCTGGGCGAGGACGTGGAGATCAGCGGCGAGGAAGCCGACAACGACAGCTGAATTGCGCTACTTCCACGTATAGGTGACGCGGCCGGTGCGGTGCCGGTGCTCGGTAATCTGCACGTGGTCGCCGACGTGCGGGTCGGTCTTCTTCAAGGCGAGCACCTTGACGTGCCGGCCGCCGTCGAGGGCGACGTCGACGGAAAGCCCGTTCTCCACCAGCTTGGTGCTGTTGGTGTTGAGCGGCCCCACCGAGACGACGGTGCCCGGCACGCGCACGTTCTCCACGCGCGCGTCGAAGTCCTCGAACAGGAAGTAGAGGCCGATCGCGGCGAGGGCCACGGCGCCGGCGGCGATCTTCTTCGCCCGCTCGCGCCAGATCGCGCGCTCCAGCTTGCGTCTCGTCTCTTCGCGCATCGCTCGGCTCTTCCCTAAGCCGCCATGGCCGGCTCGGAAACGAGCTTCACGATGTCGGCCATGATGTCGTTGAGCTGGAAGTCCTTGGGCGTATAGACCGCGGCCACGCCCATGGCTTTCAAGGTCTTGGCGTCCTCGGGCGGAATGATGCCGCCGACGACGACGGGCACGTCCTCCAGGCCTTCGGAGCGCATGCGCTCCACCACCTCGCGCACCAGCGGCACGTGGCTGCCCGACAAAATCGACAGGCCGACGACGTGCACGGCCTCGTCGAGTGCCGCGCGCGCGATCTGCGCCGGCGTCAGGCGGATGCCCTCGTAGACCACCTCCATGCCGCAGTCGCGCGCGCGCACCGCGATCTGCTCGGCGCCGTTGGAGTGGCCGTCGAGGCCCGGCTTGCCCACCAGAAACTTGACGCGCCGGCCGAGCTTGGCCGACAGCGCCTCCACCTCTTTGCGTATCTCGTCGAGGTCGGCGCCGTCGCCGGGGGCGGCGGCCTGCGCCACGCCGGTCGGAGCGCGGTACTCGCCGAATACGCGGCGCAAGGTGGCGCCCCACTCGCCCGTGGTGACGCCCGCCTTGGCGCAGGCGATCGACGGCTCCATGACGTTGGTGCCCTCGCGCGCGGCGCGCTCGAGCGCGGCGAGTGCGGTCTCAACGGCCTTGGCATCGCGCTGCTGGCGCCAGGCCTTGAGCTGCTCGACCTGCAGGGCCTCCATGGCCGGGTCGACGACCATGATCGCGCCTTCGCCGGCCGACAGGGGCGAGACCTCGGTCTCGGTCCACTTGTTGACGCCGACCACGATCTGCGCCCCGGTCTCGATGTGGCGCAGGCGCTCGGTGTTGCTCTCCACCAGGCGCCGCTTCATGTAGTCGATGGCCTCCACCGCGCCGCCCATGGCATCGATGGTGGCAAGCTCCGCCTTCGCCTCCTCCTTGAGCTGCGCAACCTTGCGCTCGATCTCGGTCGAGCCGTCGAAGATGTCGCCATACTCGAGCAAGTCCGTCTCGTAGGCGAGGATCTGCTGCATGCGCAAGGACCACTGCTGGTCCCAGGGGCGCGGCAGGCCGAGCGCCTCGTTCCAGGCCGGCAGCTGCACCGCGCGCGCGCGCGCCTTCTTGGACAGCGTGACCGCCAGCATCTCGATCAGGATGCGGTAGACGTTGTTCTCCGCCTGCTGCTCGGTGAGCCCCAGCGAGTTGACCTGCACGCCGTAGCGGAACAGGCGGTGCTTGGCGTCGGTGACGCCGTAGCGCTCTTTCGTGATCTCGTCCCACAGCTCCACGAAAGCGCGCATCTTGCAGATCTCGGTGATGAAGCGCAGCCCTGCGTTGACGAAGAAGGACACGCGTCCCACCACCGTGCCGAAGTGCTCCGGCTTCACCTCGCCCGAGGCCTTGACGCGGTCGAGCACGGCCTGGGCCGTTGCCAGCGCGTAGGCCAGCTCTTGCACCGGCGTCGCGCCGGCCTCCTGCAGATGGTAGGAGCACACGTTGGTCGGGTTCCACTTGGGCAATTCGCGCGTGGAGAACACGATCGTGTCCTTGATCAGCCGCAGCGACGGCTCGGGCGGGAACACGTAGGTGCCGCGCGACAGGTACTCCTTGATGATGTCGTTCTGGATGGTGCCGGTCAGCTTGGAGCGGGCGGCACCCTGCTCGTCGGCGACGGCGACGTAGAGCGACAGCAGCCAGGCGGCCGTCGCGTTGATCGTCATCGAGGTGTTCATCTGGTCGAGCGGGATGCCGTCCAGCAGCGCGCGCATGTCGCCGATGTGCGAGACCGGCACGCCCACCTTGCCGACCTCGCCCTTGGCGAGCTCGTAGTCGCTGTCGTAGCCGGTCTGCGTCGGCAGGTCGAAGGCGATGGACAGACCCGTCTGTCCCTTCGACAAGTTGCGGCGGTAGAGCTCGTTGGACTTCGTCGCGGTGGAGTGTCCGGCATACGTGCGGAAGATCCACGGCCGGTCAGGGGTCGGCCGGGACGCCTCCGGTCCGCTCTTGTCCTCGCGCATCGTCATCCTCGGCTGGTTGGGGCGTACGCCCTAAAGTACCCGGCCGCGGTTGCAATGCAAAATTTTCTTTAAAGCTCGGCGCGGCGGGCGCTTCGGTCAGAAGCGCCGGAACTGGTGGCGCTGGGTGCGCACGCCGACCGCCGCCGTCATGACCCGCGTCACCACCATCAGGATCAGGAGTGCGGCAATGATGCCCAGCGTGCAGGCGATGACGACGTTGGTCTCCTCGTCGGGGGTGGGGTAGAACCCAAACTCCTGGAAGAGGAAATTTGCGATCAGCGCCCCGAAGATGAAGCCGGGCACGAACACCAGCGCCAGCACCGTCTTCGACAAGACATGCATGGTGAGCACACCTGACCAGCCCGCCAGGAGGGCCACGACCACGATTGTGTAGGTGTCGACCTCGAAGGCCTGGTTGAGGAAGTCCAGCATCGGGCAGCCTTGATTGGATGGCCTCAAACTGGGGCCAGCCACCCTGGAATAGCGGGGCAGCACCGGCAAATTTGCCCTGAACGAGATTAAAGTCACGTATAGAGGACCCCTGCAACTTCCCCCCAGCCCCTTCATTGCAGCGCGAAATCGTGCTTGAAACGGCAGGGAAAAAATGCGGCCATGTTGCCGCAACGCAAAAATGGGCCTGCCGGGGGGGCAGGTTAAGAGCACGGGAGCCACGGGAGCTAAGAATGTCGAGCCAAAGTGCCGCAACCAGAGCCGATGCCGCGGTGAGCACCATCGCACCGGCGGGCGAGAAGAAAGACCTCTACGAGGTGGGGGAGATTCCGCCGCTCGGCCATGTGCCAAAGAACATGTACGCGTGGGCCATCCGCAAGGAGCGCCACGGCGAGCCCGACACCGCGATGCAGGTCGAGGTGCTTCCCACCTGGGAGCTCGACAGCCACGACGTGCTCGTCCTGGTGATGGCGGCGGGCGTTAACTACAACGGCGTGTGGGCCTCGCTGGGCAAGCCGATCTCGCCGCTCGACGGCCACAAGAACCCCTATCACATCGCCGGCTCGGATGCCTCCGGCATCGTCTGGGCCGTCGGCTCCAAGGTCAAGCGCTGGAAGGTCGGCGACGAGGTCGTCATCCATTGCAATCAGGACGATGGCGACGACGAGGAGTGCAACGGCGGCGACCCAATGTTCTCGCCGTCGCAGCGAATCTGGGGCTACGAGACGCCCGACGGCTCGTTCGCGCAGTTCTGCCGCGTGCAGGATCGTCAGCTGCTGGAGCGTCCGCGCCACCTCACCTGGGAGGAGAGCGCCTGCTATACGCTCACGCTCGCCACCGCCTACCGCATGCTGTTCGGTCATCGGCCGCACGTGCTGCGCCCCGGACATAACGTGCTCGTGTGGGGGTCCTCTGGAGGTCTTGGCTCGTTTGCCGTTCAGCTCTGCGCGACGTCGGGCGCCAACGCCATCGGCGTCGTGTCGGAGGATGACAAGCGCGACTTCGTCATGCAGCTGGGCGCGCGCGGCGTCATCAACCGCAAGGACTTCGACTGCTGGGGCGAGCTCCCAAAGGTCGGCACGCCCGAGTACGACGCCTGGTTCAAGAGCGCGCGCAAGTTCGGCGCGGCGATCTGGGAGATCACGGGCAAGGGCAACAACGTCGACTGCGTGTTCGAGCACCCCGGCCAGTCGACCTTCCCCGTCTCCGTGTTCGTGGTGAAGCGCGGCGGCATGGTCGTCATCTGCGCCGGCACCACGGGCTACAACCTGACCATGGACGCGCGCTATCTGTGGATGCACCAGAAGCGGGTGCAGGGCTCGCACTTCGCCAACCTGTTGCAGGCGAGCCAAGCCAACAAGCTGGTGGTGGAGCGGCGCATCGACCCGTGCATGTCGGAGGTGTTTCCCTGGGCGCAGATCCCCAAGGCGCACATGCGCATGTACCGCAACGAGCACAAGCCGGGCAACATGTCGGTGCTGGTGTCGGCGCCGACGACGGGTTTGCGCACGTTCGAGGACGTGATCGAGGCAAGCCAGCAGGTGCACAAGCGGTGAGCGACGCTGCTTCGCCGTAGCGACGCCTGGTCTTCAATACGCCTGGTGACGTCTCGCGCGGGCCCGCTCAGCTGCCCCGCGCCGCGGTGCCGTTGACGTGGCTCTCGATGGTGCCGGCCGCGCCCAGCCGTTTCAGCTCGTTGATGCCGCGGTTGAGCTCGGCTCCCAGGATCACGACCAGAGCCGTCAACTGGAAGAAGATCAGCGCCACCATGAGCTGCGACAGGCCCGCGTAGAAGCGGGAGTAGTCGGAGAAGTTCAGGTAGTAGGAATAGAGGCTCGCCATGCCGAGCCAAAGGACCATCGAGAACAGGACGCCGGGCCACACGTCCTTCAAGCGGCGTTGGCCCGCAGCGAGCCAGAGATGGATGGCCAGGAGCTGCGCACCGACAACGGCGCCGGCAAAGGCGTAGCGCAGCGTCGCGCCGCCCCATGTGCCGTCGATCAGCCAGCTGGTGAGGTTGGGCTCCACGCGCGCTGCGACCACGGGCGCCACGATCACGAACCAAGTGAGCACCAGCATCGAGACCGCACTGACGAACACGAAAAACATGCTGCGCGCCAGGCAGAAGAAATAGTTGCGCGTCTCGTAGACCCGGTAGGCGCCGTTCAGCGCCGCGCGCAGCGTCTCGATCGCGGAGGTGGCGAAGAACAGGGCCAGGCCGGCGCTCGCGGTCAAAAGATCGATGCGGCTGCCGCTCATGAGGGATTCCACCTGCGGGGCGAGCCCCTCCGCCACTTTCGGCGGCAGGATATGGAACAGCTGCTCGACCGCCTGGTTGGCGAGCTCGGGACCGCCGAAGATGATGCCGGAAAGAGCGACAAGAAAGATGCAGAAGGGAAACAGCGAGACCACGAACGAGTAGGCCACCGCGCCTGCCATGGCGAAGCCACTGTGCTCGTAAAGGCGGTAGATCGCCTCGAGCAGGGTGCGGTAACGCTGCATACTTAACGTCTCCTAAGCTCCGACCGGGCGAAAGCTAGCCCCGCCCTTGCGGCAGGTCTATGTCGGCATTGCCGCGCCGCAGGGCCTTTCCTAAGATGAGCCGGGCTGCAATCCAAGCGGGACGCTGGTACGTTGGCAAACGACGATCATCATACAGAGGACCACGAGGGCACCATGCGCCGGGCCGCGGGCTACCAGTCCCGGCGCCGGCCGAAGCTGCGCCGGCCGGCCGTCGCCGAGGAGGGGTCTGAGGGATTCGGAGCGGCGCCCGAGGACGGATTGCGCATGCTGGCGGCGCTGGAAACCATGTCGAGCCTGGAGCCGGATTTCGCCGACGATCTCGGTGTCGACGAGGCCTCGGTGACGATCATCGAGCGGGGAGACGCCACGGCCGAGGCACCCTCGCTGCAGGCGCGCCTCGACGAGATCGGCGCCGTGCTGGATGCGGAGGCGGCGGAGGGTGAGGTTCCCGCCTACCTCGGGCCCATGGACGAGGCGACGGTCGAGATCTTCGAGGTCACGGATCCCGAGCCGGCACCGGCAACAGGCGCGCAGCCGCATTTGTCGCACCACGTCCGGCACCCATCGACCACCAGCGGCGATGAAGAGTAGGCTTGCGTCCACTTGAGTGCAGCGCATTGCCTTGACGGCGTTGTCCTTTATTCTTGACCGCATCCAATGCGGTGGTGCCCTGAGCGGGCCCGCCGGCCCATCCACGAGGAGAGCACGATGTCGACTGCGGTGCTGACGGCTGAGCAAGACATTCTTTCAGCCGGGCCCGACGCCCTTCTTGAGCGCGCAGGCGCGGCCGTCGCCGCGGCCGACCGCGTGCTGCAGTCCGCCAAGGCCGGCGTGCGCGCCAAGGTCGACGCGGCGGGCGGCATCGATGCCGCCCAGCACGCGGGCCACGGGCTCGCCTGGCTGGCGACGACGGTCGAAGGCCTGCGCCAGATGCACGTTTGGGCCGGCCGTCTCAAAGAGGAAGGCCGTTTCGGCGAGTTCGAGCAGCTGATCCTGGCCGCCGCCTTCGCCGAGTACCTGGCGCAGATCTCCGGCGGCATCCCCATGAGCCAGGGCGAGATCATCCGCGCGGATGCGCTCGGCGTGCCGAAGGCCGACGTGCGCCGCTTCGAGGACGAGGTCGAGGGGCTCATCGCCGGCGGCAGCACGCAGGCCTTGAAGTCGCGGCTCGCCGAGCTCATCTCGGCGCAGCCCGGCGCCACCTCCTTCGGCGATGCCGGCCTCGACGAGACGCACGCCGAGATCCGCGAGCAGATGCGCCGCTTCTCGGAGGCCGAGGTCGTCCCGCACGCGCACGAGTGGCATCTCGCCAACGCCTATATCCCGCTCGAGGTCATCGCCAAGGTGGCCGAGCTCGGCGTGTTCGGGCTGACCATGCCGGAGGAGCACGGCGGCCTGGGCCTCGGCAAGGAGGCGATGTGCATCGTGTCGGAGGAGCTGTCGCGCGGCTACATCGGGGTGGGCTCGCTCGGCACCCGTTCGGAGATCGCGGGCGAGCTCATTCTCAACAACGGCACCGACGAGCAGAAAGCAAAATATCTGCCGGGCATCGCCTCGGGCGAGATCCTGCCCACCGCCGTCTTCACCGAGCCCAACACCGGCTCCGACCTCGCTTCTCTCAAGACGCGCGCCGTCAAGGAAGGCGACGTATATAAAGTCACCGGGCAGAAGACCTGGATCACGCACCCCGTGCGCGCCGACCTGATGACGCTGCTGGTGCGCACCAATCCGGACGAGAAGGGCTACAAGGGCCTGTCCATGCTGCTCGCCGAGAAGCCGCGCGGGGACGATGCCAATCCGTTCCCGGCCGAAGGCATGACGGGCGGCGAGATCGAGGTCTTGGGCTACCGCGGCATGAAGGAGTACGACATCTCCTTCGACGGCTTCGCGGTGCCGGCCGCCAATCTCTTGGGCGGCGAGGAAGGCCAGGGCTTCAAGCAGCTCATGAACACGTTCGAGGCCGCCCGCATCCAGACGGCGGCGCGCGCCGTCGGCGTGGCCCAGTGCGCCATGGACCTTGCCTTGAAGTACGCGCTGGAGCGCAACCAGTTCGGCAAGCCGATCTACGCCTTCCCGCGCGTATCAAACAAGGTCGTGATGATGGCAGTGGAGACCATGATCGCGCGCCAGCTCACCTACTTCGCCGCGCGCGAGAAGGACGAGGGCCACCGCTGCGACGTCGAGGCCGGCATGGCCAAGCTTCTGGGTGCGCGCGTCGCCTGGGCCAACGCCGACAACGCGCTGCAGATCCACGGCGGCAACGGCTTTGCGCTCGAATATCCCATTAGCCGCGTGTTGTGCGACTCGCGCATCCTCAACATCTTCGAGGGCGCGGCCGAGATCCAGGCGCAGGTCATCGCCCGGCGGCTGCTGGAAGGTGCGAACTAGGCACCGCGACCAGCTCTAAGGCGCGACGATCACGGCTACGATCGCCAATGCGATTGCACAGGCAATCAATGAGATGGTGCGCGTCTTGATGGCCTCGCGCCGCCGGCGCTGTGCGATTCTGTCGAGGAGAGCGTCCTGCTCCGTCTCGCTCATGCCTTGCCATCTGTGCAACGGCGGGAATGTTCGGGAGGTCTGGGGCATGCCGGCTCCAATCCGAATCGCTTTCCGATAAGGGCGCCGCACAAACGTGGTGCAACGATGTCGGCGGTTGCAGCGCCCAGGCATGCGGTGCGGGCTTCTGTTAACGGCGCATTTCAGCGGTCGAGCAAAGCCGATCAAGTAGTGAAAGGCGATTGCAAGCCGGCGCTCGCTAAGATGCTCCTCATCGATGGATTGCTCAGGGGGGCGGCATGCACGCAGTTGCTTCGGCTTGGCGGACTCTTCCCAAACAACGCGCCTTTACACCACGCAACACGTGGGTGCATGCCCTCTTGCATTGCCGGGGCCGCACGCAAAGCGTCGTCATCCGTGACGTCTCGCTTGGCGGCATGAAGCTCGAGTTTGCCTTTGGACTGGTACCCGGCGACGAGGTCGAGGTCGAGCTCACGTCGGCGCGCAAGCTGCAAGGTACCATCGCATTCTCGGTTGCCGCCTACTGCGGCGTGGCGTTCCCGACCCCGCTCGCCGAGGACGATCCGCTCCTGGACGTCTGCAAGGGACGTTAAGCGCGTCGCCGGAGCGGAGCGCTGTCACACCGGACTCTGCTAGTGGTGCGAGCGTTGCGGGCGCGAGGCACCGCGTCGCGCGATTGCCGATCACGTGTCACCCCCAAGGTCTCATCGAACGGCATGCGATGCGATGGCGCGAGCGGCGTTCCGTGCAACGAAATCGACTTTTGCTGCGAACCGCCATAATTGATCCGCAATGGGATGGTTAATAGCAAGCGCGGCAGCGGCAACATAAAGCGACCAGAGGGCGGCGCTGAGCTTCGTCATCGACGCATCCGATCACTCGGTGCGGCGGTGCCGACCATCGAAGGCCCCATGCGCACGCTCGCTCAGGACGCGCAGTCCTATCTCCAAACAGGCGGTTACCGCCTCGTACGAGCCGAACCGGCGTTTCTCGAGTTCGAGAGCCCTGGTCGAGACGCACCCAAGCAACGCATTCTACTTTGGTCTGATGCCGACACGCGTCCGGTATCGACCGAGCTCGACGATGCCGGGCGCGAAAGTCGGCGGGTCGCGGAGGACGCCCTGCTGAAGAGCTTCGAGACCGAGATGCGCCGGGCGCCCGGTGCCATCGGCTACTATCTCGTCGCCAGCCGGCTCGGCTACTCGCAGCGCTTCATCAGCGAGGCGACGCGCATTCTGGGCAGCGACGGCGGCGTCCGCGTTCCCATCGAGTTCTTTGATGCGCCTTACAAAATCGAGCGCGCGGAGGCGCGCCGGGCGCGCTCCGCGCTGGGCAACGTCCTGGCGCTCGCGGGCGCCGTTCGTCGTGTCGCCCAGCCGTTCTCGGTCCACGCCGGAGGCGAGAGCAGCGCGTCGGCTCAACCCGGCGGCGACCTCGTCGAGCACCTGGAAACCGCCATCCGCGATCCTCACCCCAAGCCGTGCCTGCGCATTATCGATGGTGCGGCGGGAAGCGGGAAGACCATTGCCTTCAACGCGTTGGCCTCCTCGCTTTATGACGAGTTCCTGGCGGCCAAGAAGGCGCGCCACCCGGGCGTGCGGCCGATCCTGTTTCTGCCCGAGCACCTGCGCGGCGCGCGGATCGGCTACGTCGACGACATCATCGCCGCCGTGGCCAACTCCGACATGGCCGCGCCGACCACGCCGGAGCAGTTCAAGTGGCAGCTCATGAACGGCCACACCTTGTGGATGTTCGACGGGCTCGACGAGTTCTACGCAGGCGGCAATGACTTCTTCTCTTTCGTTGAAGAGGCGCTGACCGCGCCCGGCAGCAAGGCGCAATTCATCATCTGCGCCCGCGACTCCCTGTTGAGCTCCAGCCCCGCCATGCGCCAGTTCGTCGAGCGCCAGCTCGGCGGCGGCCACACGACCGAGATCTACGAGCTGAGCCCGTGGACGGCCGATGCCTGGCGGCAATTGGCATGGCTCGAGCTGGAGAACGGCCGCGAGGGCGCCATGGATTCCCCGCGCGTGCGCAGCTTCGTCGCCTCGCTGGAGCGCTCCAGCGAGATCGCGGCGATGGCGCGGCTGCCGTTCTACTGCAGGGTCCTGCTCACCCACCTGTGCCAGAACGGAGCGATGCCGCACGACGAGTTCGACGTGCTCGAGCTGCTCGTCGACAGCATGATCCGGCGCGAGCACGGCAAGCGCGTGTTCCAGTGGCAGGACTTCGTCGACGTCGACGCCCTGGCGCAGGCCCTCAAGGACGAGTTCGACCGGCAGGGCCTTCCCGGACCGAGCGGCGACAGTTTGCACGGCGCGATCTGCCGGCTGCTGGATGAGCAGGCGCCCGAGCTGCTGTTTGAGCTGATCGGCGGGCTGGCACACCGGCTTTGCCGGTCCGCGCATGTCAGCGAGGCTGCATCCGGGTTCTCCGCCGACGAGGCGCGCGACCTCGTCTCCTTCGGCCGCTCGACCGCCGCCGGCGACGACGACGGCACGCTTCTGCGGCTGCGCACGACGCTGGTGCGGTTTGCCTTCTTCGGACCGGGCCGCAAGGTCGGCTCGCTCGATTTCACCCACGAGATCCTCGCGGAGTATTTCGCCGCCCGCTATGCCGTCCTGAAGATCGAGCGGGCGCTCGGCGCCCATGCGGGCGGTGCCAACGGCGACGGCGCGGCCAAGAGCGACCTGGAATCTCTGCAAGGCACGGTTGCCATGGCGATCGGCGCCACGGAAGTTGCGCCCTGCTGCTTGTTCCATCGCTACTTTGCGCGCCAGCTGCAGAAGAATCCGGCGCTGCGTAACGGTCTTGCGACAGTCCTGGAGCGCGGCAGCCTCAAGGCGGCCAATGTCAAGGCGTTCCTGGCGCTGCTGCTCGGCACCGAGCAAGGCGCTGCCATGCAGGCGCATCCGCCGCCGCTGATGCCGCAGCGTCCGACGCTGGCCACCTCGCACGTATCGTGACCAAACCGCCAAATTGATTTCTATCAGAGCGTGTTAGGCCTTCGCAGACGGCGTGAAGGCGCCGGCCCAACCCCCTTGTCTAAAAAAGGACAGACGAACTTGGCAGCATCACACAACGCGCGCCGGCGAGCCGAAAATGTCGCCGATGACGCGGACGCCGGGCTGGGCTAAGGTGCCGCCGCCGTTAATCTTCATTATTGAGCGTTCGGAGCATCGCGCCATGCGTTTTGCCGGTCTCTGCCTTTCGTTGCTGTTTGCAATCGTCGCGGTCGGCGCGGGTACGGCTCGCGCTCAGGACCCCGCCTGGTTCGGAGCCAGCGTGGAAAGCGTGACCCAGCCCATGATGGCGGAGCAGGGTCTGGCGCTGCCGTTCGGGGCGCGGGTGACGGCGGTCGAGCCGGAAAGCCCGGCGGCTGCCGCGGGTCTCGCGGTAGGCGACGTCGTGATCAGCGTCAACGACAAGGCGGTGAACGACGCCGCCGCGTTTGAAGCCACAATCGCCACGATCGCTGCGGGCGCCGCCGTCAAGATCAGCCGCATGCGCGGCAACGAGGCCGCATCGATTACGGTCACGCTGGCGGAGAGACCCAAGCCGCAGCAAGAGCAGATTACCGCAAGCTCGCCGCCCCAGCTGATGCTCGACCCGGGCGGGCACATGGCGAAGGTCCAGGATCTCGCCTTCACACCCGACGGCAACTTCCTCGTCTCGGCCTCCGACGACAAGACCATCCGCGTCTGGGATCTTGCGACGGGCAAGACCGTCCGCTTCATCCGCGGCGAGGCGGGCCAGGGTGACACCGGGAAGATCTATGCCATGGCGCTGTCGCCGGACGGCAAGTGGCTCGCTGCCGCGGGCTGGCTTTCCGGGCCTATCGAGTTCACGCGCGCTGTGCGGCTGTACGATTTCGCCTCCGGCAATCTTGTCGCCGTGCTCAAGGGCCACGGCGACGTGGTGCACGCGCTCGCCTTCTCACCCGACAGCAAATACCTGATCTCGGGCAGTGGCGATCACGTCGCCATCATCTGGGACGTGGAGACGAAGAGCCTCAAGCACCGCCTGGAGGGCCACACCAACGCCATTTACGGCGTCGGCTTCACGCCCGACAGCGCCCGCGCCGTGACCGGCAGCGACGACAGGACGCTCAGGCTGTGGTCGGTCGCCGACGGCTCGGAGATCGCCCATATGATCGGGCCCCAGGACAGCATTTTCTCCATCGCCGTCTCCTCCGACGGGCGCATCGCTTCCGGCGACGACACGGGCAAGATCTGGCTATGGGACGGCAAGACCGGCGACTTCCTCGAGATACTGGCGCAGCGGGATACGGAAATCGGCAACCTGACCTTCAGCCCCGACGGCAAGTACCTTCTCTCCAGCTGCGGCGGCGGCCCGCCTTGCTCGGCCAATCCCGACAACGTCTTTGACGCCAAAACCGGCGAGCTTGTCGTCGCCTACGACAAGCACGACAACATCGTAGTCGCCACCGCCATCAGCCCGGACAGCCGCTGGGCGGCGACCGGCGGCGGCAACAACCAGGAGATCCATGTCTGGGAGCTGACGACCGGCAAACCGCGACTGCGCGAGGACGGCGAGCCACTGATCCTCAAAGGCAACGGCCAGCCGGCGTGGGCCGCGGCCATCTCGAAGGACGGCCGCCGCATCGCCTGGGGCAGCTCTTGGACGGCCCACACCTCGCTTGCGAAAAACCCCTTGGAGCACGCGCTGACACTCCCCTTCGACGGCCAGGGACTGGGCCGCCCGGTGACACTGACGGAGGAGGAGGCCGCCGAGTTCCGCCGTTCCGAGACAAAGCACGGCACCATGACCCTGAGCCGGCGCGATGCGCCCGAGCGCGGCAAAGGCGTCTATTTGGACATAGAGGACGCCGGCGAGTACCAGGCCTCGATCGAGCGCGGATCAACCGATGGGTTCGAGCACACCGCCTACACCTTCACGCCCGACGGCAAGACCATCATCTCCGGCGGTGCCAACGGCGTGCTGCTGGCCTACGACCTGAACGGCAAGAGGGTCGGCGAGTTCGTCGGCCACACCGGTGACGTCTGGGCCGTGACCACGTCCGCCGACGGCCGCTACCTGCTCTCCGGCAGCCACGATCAGACCGTCTGCCTGTGGAACCTCAAGACGCAGGAGCTGATCGTCACGCTCTTTTACGGCTCGGACGGCGAATGGGTGTTGTGGACGCCGCAGGGCTACTACACCGGCTCGCCCGGCGCCGGCGAGCTCGTGGGCTGGCAGCTCAACCAAGGGACGACCAAGGAGGCGCTTTACGTGCGCGGCCGCCAGCTGCGCGACAAGCTCCTGCGCCCCGACATCGTCGAGCGCGCCATCGTTCTGGCGAGCGCCGAGGCGGCGATCAAGGAGGCCGGCCTCACGAGCGTCTCCGTCGAGGCGCTGCTCACCCATAAGCCGCCCGTGGTGCTGGCAAGGGCATGGGAGCGGGAGACGACCGGCGGCCAGGGGATCGTGCTGGTTGCAACCGAGAAGAACACGCTGCCGATCCTCGACACCAAGATCACCGTCAGCGACGGCAGGCAGGAAACGACCGTAGAGGTGCGCGAGACGGAGCTGCCGGCCAAGGTGCCCCGCATCGAGCCGGGCACGACGCTGCGCGCTTTTGAGGTGCCGCTCTTCAGTGGCAAGAACACGGTGCGCGTGGTCGCCGTCAACGCCGCCGGCGAGAGCGAGCCCGTCGAGGTCGCATTCATGCACAACGGCGAAGGGGCGCTCGACAAGCGCGGCACGCTGTGGGTGCTCGCGGTCGGCACCGACAACTATCCCGGCGCCAAGAGCATCTTTGACCCCGACACCGGCAAGACGGTTGCCTTCCGCGATTTGCGCTTCGCCGGAGCCGATGCCACGGCCTTCGCCGCGACCGTGGTCGATGAAATGCGAAACCTGCACGCCAAGACCGACGTGACCGTGCTCGTCAACGGCGGGCCCGACGGCGAGCCCACGCGCGCCAACATCCTGGCTGCGCTCGAGCGCATCCGCACCTCGTCGACCGACACCGATACGATCATCATCCTCCTGGCGGGGCACGGCGAGAACTGGAGGAAGGGGCGCTATCACATCCTGCCCACCGACTTCAAACGCACCTCCATGGCCGACATGGGCGAGAACGTGATCGACTGGAAGAGCGACATACAGCCGGCCATCGTGGCGACCAAGGGACGCAAGATCCTGTTCCTCGACGCCTGCTACTCGGCCAACGCCTACAACGAGACGCTGCTCGCCAGCGCCGACGCAGACCGCTTCGTCGCCTTCTCGGCGGCCGGTCCGGGGCAGAAGGCCTGGGAGCTGGAGGACGAGAAGCACGGGGCGTTCACCTCCATGCTGATCGAGGCGCTGAAGGGCGCCAAGGCCGCACTCGATCGCGCCGCGCACGGCGTCACGGTCTACACGCTCGGCACCTACGTGAATCTCAGGGTGCGCGAGCGTACACGCGGCAAGCAGGAGCCCGAATATCGCTCCGGCCAGGGCAACTTCGTGCTGACGCGCAACTGAGGGCGGCTGCAAGCCGCCCCGCGCCGTCGATGGGACGCCGCCGGACCTTGCCTTGAGCGCCCGGCGGTGTCATCACGCTGGCGATGGACAAAGCCCCTGCACAGCCCCCGCGCGTCGTCTCGCTCATCGCCAGCGCCACCGAGATCGTGCACGCGCTGGGCGCCGGCGCGTCCCAAGTCGCGCGCTCGCACGAGTGCGACTGGCCGGCGTCTGTGCTCGATCTGCCGGCGCTGACGCGGCCGAAGTTCAAAGTCGAAGGCTCGAGCGGCGAGATCGACAAGGCCGTACGTGCACTGGTCGAGCAGGGCCTTGCGGTCTACGAGGTCGACGCCGAGGCCTTGAAGGCGCTGGCGCCCGACGTGATCGTCACCCAGGACCAGTGCGAGGTGTGCGCCGTCTCGCTCGCCGACGTGGAGCGCGCCGTGTGCACCTGGGTCGATGGGCGGGCGCAGGTCGTCTCGCTCAAGCCCCATTCCATGTCCGACGTCTACGCCGACATCCATCGCGTTGCCGCCGCGCTCGGGTGCCCGGCACGTGGCGATGCGCTGGTGAGAGGCATGCGCGAGCGCATCGGCGCCGTTGCCGCGGCGGTCGCCGGCAGGCCCAAGCCGCGCCTCGCCTTCATCGAGTGGATCGACCCGCCCATGTCGGGCGGGCACTGGATGCCCGAGCTCATCGACGCCGCCGGCGGCGTCAACCTGTTCGGCGAGACCGGCGCCACCTCGCCGTGGATCACCTGGGAGGCCGTGGCCGCCGCCGACCCCGACGTCATCCTCGTTGCGCCATGCGGCTACGACATCGCGGTGACCATGCGCGAGATGGGCGTGCTTGCCGGAAATGAAATATGGCAGGGCCTGCGCGCCGTGCGCGCCGGGGCCGTTTATGTCGCCGACGGCAACGCCTACTTCAATCGCCCCGGCCCGCGCCTGGTGGAGAGCGCGGAGATCCTGGCCGAGATCCTCCACCCCGAGGTGTGCGACTTCGGCCACCGCGGCCGCGCCTTCGTGCCCTTTGCAGCCGCGCCGGCACCGGAGCAGCAAGCGGCCGGCTCATGAGCGCCCGCGCGATCCTCATCACCGGCTGCTCGTCGGGCATCGGGTTGGCTAGCGCGCGCGCCATGAAGGCGCGCGGCTGGCGCGTCCTGGCGACCGCGCGCAAGCGGGAGGACCTCGCCCGCCTCGAAGGCGAGGAGGGCGTCGAGGCGCTGCCCCTGGAGCTATCCGAGCCGGCCTCCATTGCCGCCTGTGCCGCCGACGCCCTGCGGCGCACCGAAGGCAGGCTCGACGCGCTGTTCAACAACGCCGCCTTTGGCCAGGTCGGCGCGGTGGAGGATCTTTCCGCCGATCTGTTGCGCCGCCAGCTCGAGATCAACGTCGTCGGCACGCACGAGCTGACGCGGCGCATCCTGCCGTCCATGCGCGCCAACGGTGCCGGGCGCATCGTGCAGTGCTCGTCCGTGCTCGGCTTCGTGGCCGGTCCCTACCGCGGCGCCTACTGCGCCTCCAAGTTCGCGCTCGAGGCCTTGTCGGACTCGCTGCGCCTGGAGCTGCGGGATACGCCCATCCGCATCTCCATCATCGAGCCGGGGCCGATCCGCAGCCGCTTCGTCGAGGCGGCGCTGGCAAATTTCAAGGCCACCATCGACGTGGAGCGTTCGCCCCACCGCGAGACGTACCTGGCACGGCTTGCCGTCATGGAGGCCGGCGGCAGGAGCAAGTTCAAGCTGGAGCCGGAGGCGGTCGCCGCCAAGCTGGTCCACGCCCTCGAGAGCCGGCGGCCCAGGACGCGCTACCTGGTGACGACGCCGACCTATCTCGCGGCCGTTATGAAGCGCGTGCTTCCCGCGGCCCTGCTCGACCGCTTTCTATTGGGCATGTGAGGCGCCCGGGCCCTTACAGGCTCTCGTTCATGCGGCGCAGCCGGTGCGCCAGCCGCCGCAGCAGGTCGAGCGCGAAGCCGGGGTTCTTCTCCACCAGATAAAGAAACGCCTTCTCGTCGATCACCGCGACCTCGGTCGGCTCGCGCGCAATGGCGCTGGCGCTGCGCGGCGATCCGTCGATCAGCGCCATCTCGCCGAAGGTGCCGTCGGGGTCCACGGTCTCCATGACGGCGCCGCCCGCCATGATCGCCACCCTGCCCGAGCGCACGACGTACATGCACGCGCCCTCGTCGTCCTGGGTGAAGATCCGCGTGTCCGCCTCGAAGCGCTGCAGCGGAAAGCCCCCGCGCGCAAGAAGATCGAAGTCGAATTTCGTCTCTGCCATGCCGTGCACTGCACCTCGCCGGTTGCCTCGTTTCACACTAAGCTGCGGAAGTCCTTAGGACAACTGAGCCTCGCGCGGGCCCGGCGCGCAGCGTCATCGCCGCCGCCTGTGCGGCACTTGCGGGAACGAACGCGTCCTTGGGGCGTTGCGCGGGTGATACGCTTCTCGCCCGGAGCGCCGCGAAATGCGCCAATCGAGGCGACAAGCCGGCGTTTTTCCTATAACGGCCTATACAAGCAGAAGAGGGGGGTGAGGGGATGGCTGACACCTACGTGCCGCAGCCCTCCAGGTTGGGCCGCGTCGCCGATTACCTGCTCGGGCGCAACACGCTAATCGGCGTTGCGTCGCTCATGCTTTTGATGATCTCGGGCTTTGCCACCTGGCACGGCATGCGCGACTTCATCATCGGCGTCGCCACCTCGCCCGCCGCCCAGGAGCAGGAGCTTCCCGGCGGCCTCACCTTCTCCAACGACATTCTCGTCATCGTCGTCGTGGTGGCGCTCACGTTTCTGATGTGGCTCGCCTTGCGCGAGACGTTCGGCGCGCGCCGCAGCGTCATGGAGCGCATGGTCACCTTCCCGCTCTACGTCTTTCTCGCCATCTGGTCGATCGGCTTCGGCTACGGTTTCTGGTGGAGCCTGATTGCCGGCGAGGAGGCGACGCGCACCGGTCTTTCGGGCCTGCAGGAGGATGCGCGCGACGCCGGCACCGCGGTTGCGGCGCGGCTCGACGCGGTCAAGATCCAGCTCGACAACGTCGTCACCTGGTCGGAGAGCCAGATGGCGCGCGAGGAAACGAGCGGCGGCAGCTGCGGCACGCCCTCGGGTGCCGGCCGCGGGCCGCTCTACAACGCGCGGCGCAGCGTGCGCGATCAGATCGCCTCGCTGCGCGACAGCGTGCAGACCTCCTGGCTCGTTCCGGTTCAGGACGATCTCGAGCAGCTGCGCCGCAGCGTCTCTCAGCTCGAGGGCGCCACCTTCGCCGAGCGCCAGCAGAGCTTCGAGGCCATGGCGCGCAACATCCGCGGGCGCGCCCGCTCGATCGCCGCGCGCTCCAACGAGCTCGGCAAATCGACGGCCTCGGAGATGCGCGCGCTCGCCGCCGCCGTCTCCGTTTCTCCCGGCGAGACCGGGTTCTCCTGCTACGACCCGACGCTGGCGCAGCGCCTGACCCAGGCTGCCGACCAGGCCGATCAGCCGGCGACGCTCAGGTTGCGCCAAGCCGAGTTCAGCGAGGGCCCCGCCGGCGTGGCGAGCGCCATCAAGAACCTGTGGCAGAACGTCGGCGCCTACCTGTCGAGCCTCATGAGCTACATCCTCTCCGGCGGCACCAGCACGGGCGACGCCACCGCCGGCGGCGAGCCGATCTCGGGCCGCGACCTCATCGCGTTGCTCGCCACCATCGGCGTCGACATGGGGCTGTTGGCGCTCGCCATCCTCAACCCGCCGGGTGCGCCGAGCGTGCGCCCGACCGCCGCCGTGATGCGCCAGATCCGGGCCGCCATCGCCACCGCGATCGCGCGCGCGCCGGGCGCCAACATCGAGTGGGTGCGCCGGCACTTCATCTATCACCACGGCGTGTCCTACCTCGTCATCCCCAACCTCTACAGCGCCAATCCCAACGACGAGGACGAGGCATCGAAGGCGCTGGCCATGAACCAGCTTGCCGGCGTGCTCGACGATATCGGCCTGGTGCGCTGGCCGAAGCGCAGTTGGTGGCGTTTCGGGAAAACTGAGCTCGATCGGTTGAAGGACGAGGAGGCCGGACGCAGCGCCACCGACCTGACCGACATTCGCAAGAGGTGGCTTGAGACCCTCAAGAAAGACGGCATCGAGCTCAGCCGAGAGAAGGACGCCATCTTCGAGAAGGCGCAGCCCATCCGCAATCACGGCCTGTTCTCCAAGGCGGAGCAGGTGCTCACCATCGCCGGCTGGAGCGAGCAGGCGCGCCGCGACATCGAGATCTTCCGGCTGGAGGACGTCGAGGGGCTGACGCCGCTTCTGATGGTGCTGAACGAGGACGGCGCTGCGCAACCAGCCGAGCCCGAGCCGGCGGCCGCCCACCCCGCCTGACCGCGCGGCCGGGCCTAAAGCGTCAGCGGCCGCGCCAGGCCAGCACGGTGATCGCGGCGACGCCGGCCGCCACCAGATAGAGCACGAAGTCCTGCAGCAGGCCCAGCATCAGGCCGATGTGGAAGCCCATGAACGAGCCGGCGATGCCGACCAGCGCCGAGGTGGCGTCGCCCGAGGTGACCGTTCCGGTGACCCGCACCCCGCGGCCGTAGCGGGTCATTGCAAAGCCGATGCCGCCGCCGATGACGACCAGAACAAGAAAATTTCCGAACGCGCCCATATCCGTCCCCCGTTTCCGCTGCCGCGCATACTAGCACGGGCGCGCTTTCGTTGCCGATCACGAGCGATGATAGGGATGCCCCGCCAGGATCGTCGTTGCGCGGTAGAGCTGCTCCATAAGCACGATGCGCGCAAGCCCGTGCGGCAGCGTCATGGGTCCCAGCGATAATTGCAGCGTGGCGGCATCGAGCGCGCTGCTTGCGTGCCCGTCCGGGCCGCCGACCAGAAATCCGAGCGCCTTGGCGCCGCCGTCGCGCCGCTCGGCCAGCCACGTTGCAAAGGCCTCGCTGGAAAGCGCGCGCCCCTGCCCGTCGAGCACAACTCTGGCCTCGGCGGGGCCCGCGGCCTTCAAAAGGCGCGCCGCCTCGTCGGCCTTGCGCAGGTCGGCAGTCGCGGCGCGGCTTTCGTTGATCTCGCAAAGCTTCACTGGTCCGAGCCCCAGCCCGCGCCCGGCGCCGTCGAAGCGCTTGGCGTAGCGGTCGAACAGCTCGCGCTCGGCGTCCTTCAGGCGGCCGACGGCGGCGATGATGAGGCGCATGATAGGAAATCTCGGTGTCAGACCCTCAGGGTCTGACACCATAGCCGAGACGTGCGCGCGACCCAGAGGGTCAGACACCCGATCCCGCAGCGCCTCAGTGGGAGGTCTGCTCGCCCGGCCGCTCCGCCGACCACATCTTCTCGAGGTTGTAGAACTCGCGCACCTCGGGGCGGAACACGTGCACGATGATGTCGCCGGTGTCGAGCAGAACCCAGTCGCACGCCTCCAGGCCCTCGGTGCGCACGCGACCGAGGCCTTTCTCCTTGAGCTTCCTCTGGAGCTGCTCGGCGATCGCGCCCACGTGCCGGTCCGACCGGCCCGATGCGATCACCATGTAATCACCGATGGAAGACTTTCCTGCCAGATCGATCGTCACCACCCCCTCGGCCTTGGCCTCGTCGAGCCAGTGGACGATCTCCTTGATCAGAGCAGCTGGCCTGTGTCCGTCTGACAAAAGCTCAGCGGGAGGCGTGCCCCTTCGGGCACCCTCAAGTGCGGTTCGCATCGTGTGCTGGATGTCCTTTCCTCATTCACCCCTTAAAGGGCTGACGCCGCAGATCCCTCATCAACCGGTGAGCCCGGCGCTTGTTTCGGCAGACTCGAAAAACGTGGTCTCGCCGAAGCAAAACATACGCGCTCACCCCCGCCCGCATCAATACCCTTGCACATGGGGTGTCGCGGCAACGGTCCGCGGGGCTGACAAAAAAATGTTACAATCCGGCGTCTTACCCTTTGCGGGCGGCCCTGAGCGCGGTCGAGGAGGCCTCCGACAGGCGGGTGCTCAGCATCACCCAGGCGGGCGGCTTGCAGGTGGGCAACAGTGCGGCCCGGGCCTGCGGCAGGCGCCGGCGGGCGAGGTAGCGCGCAGCCGGCGAGGCCAGCGCCTTCAGGTGCCAGCCGGGCCGGTCGACCACGGCGATCGGCACCAGGCGGGCGATGCCGCGCCAGTGCTGCCACAGGTGGAAGGTGGTGAGGTTGTCGGCGCCCATCACCCACACGAAGCGCACGCGCGGCAAGTGCTGCGTGACGTAGCGGATGGTGGCGTAGGTGTAGGGGCTGCCGAGCTCGGCCTCGAAACCGGTGATCTTGACGGCCGGGTTCGGGGCGAGCGCGCGGCTGGTGTTCATGCGCTCGCTCAGGTCGGGAAGGCCTGCGCCCGATTTGAGCGGGTTGCCCGGCGTCACCATCCACCACAGCTGATCGAGCTTCAGCCTGTTGAGGGCCGTCAGAGCGCAGACGGCGTGGCCCTCGTGCGGTGGGTTGAAGGTCCCGCCCATGAGACCGACGCGCTGGCCGGGAAGGACGAGCGGCGGGCGGGCGTAGAGCTTGCGGGTACTTTGCGGGGCGGAATTGAGCATGAACCGTCGCTAATTTGAGGGGAAACGCCGATTGTAGGCGCATGCGGCGTCCGGCGCGAAGGTCGAATGCGCGCCAAATCCTTTCTCAATTGATTCGACATGCAACCCTGGTAACGGGGCAGTCATCTTTGCTCTGCCAATGCTTGAGGGACAGTAGAACGCGCGTACTTGCGGAGGCGCCACATGCAGCGCCGGTCTCTCTCCTTGGCAGGGCCGAGCACCCGGGCAGACACCGCCCCGGCGCGGGCCCGGCCCGTTGCGGTGCCGATCCGCGGCTGCGGCGCGGGCATTCGTGCCGGCTTTGCGCATGATGGTAGCGCAAGATGCTGAACGACAGCTTCATCGCGCCAGCACTCATCGCTCTGACGCTGCTCGCTCCCCCGCTCAGCGCGGCCGCCGGCGAGCGCGCGCAGGATGAGATCCGCGCCGCCCTGCTGAAATGGACGCAGGACTTCAATCGGGGCGACGCCGATGCGGTGTGCGCGTTGTTCTCGCCGCAGCTGCGCTACGACTTTCGCGGCTACCCCGAGCGCGGCTACGCCGACATCTGCGACCGCCTGCAGCGCTCGCTCGCCGACGAGAGCAAGAAGTACGCCTATGCGCTCGACATCCGCGAGATCCTCGTTGCCGGCGATCTCGCCGTCGTCCGACTTGAGTGGACGCTTACGGTCACGCTTGGGAACGGACAGCGGGTGATATCCGTTGAGCCAGGGATGGACGTGCTGCGGCGGGAGCCGGACGGCAGCTGGAAGATCATCCGCTATCTCGCCCACCAGGCGCCCGAGCCCGCGCGTCCCCAGGAGCAATGAATTTGCAGCCGAGCCCCGTTTTTTCGCGAGCGATTTTTCAGTCGTTGATTTGGCCCTTTGCCGCTTTCAAAAAAGGAGGTGTCCAATGAAAGCCAGATTGTGCCTAGTTGCGTCAGTACTTCTGTTGGCCAGCCCGGCCTTCGCCCAAGAGCCGCTCGAAGCCGTCGGCTCGGAGGGGCAGTCGCAGAGCGACACTGCCGCTCCGGGCATGGATCAGGCTCCGCCGGCAGCGACCGCTCCGACGCCTACCCCGCCCCCTGCGCCCGCGCAGGAAGCGGCGGCGCCCTCCGAGGTCGACGTCAGCGAGCTGACCATGGCCGACGACAACCAGAAGCTCGTCTCGCCGTGGGGCGTTCCCGTCGACGAGATCGCGCAGATGGACGTCTACGATAAGAACGGCAAGAAGATCGGCGAGGTCGACGCCGTGCTGCAGGACAAGGACGGCGAGATCAAGGGTGTCGCCATCGGCTACGGCGGCTTCCTCGGCTTCGGCGAGAAGGGCGCCATCGTGACGCTCGATCAGGTGCAGCTCAAGGACGGCACGCTGGTCACCAATCTCGACGAGGATCAGCTCTCGCAATTGCCCGCGTGGCTGAAGAAGTAAGCCAACGAGGCGCGGGGCGGCTCTAAGCCCCGCACCTCGCTGTTTTGTGATCCAGAGCGCCGTGCCGCCGGCCGATGTCGACGGCGCGGTGCTCTCGTTTTTCATCGTTCCGCCCTCGTTCATCCGCATCACTGCACCAATTCTGCGGGGCGCGCTGCCGCGCACCCTGTCCGTTGGTTCTTGTGAGCAGTGTCGTCATGCCCAAACGTGGCCCAAAGGTCCGCGAAACCGCCCCTTTGAGCCCCCGGATGCGCCGTCATCTGGGGCGGCTTGGCGTGCGCACGACGGCCGATTACCTGAAATGGTGCAAGGCGCACGGGTTTACGTCGGCGACCGACAAGAGCCACTACGACCTGGAGGCGGAGCTGGAGGCGTTCGAGCACGATCGGCAGCGCGCGGTCCGGCAGGCGCGCCTGCACGCCAATCCGCGCAAGTTGATCGCGGCGGCCTGCGCCGGCGACATCGATCCCGACGCGATCACGCGACCGCAGCTGCAAACCTTTTGCCGCGGCATTCAGCGCAGCGCCCCCGATACGTCATCGCGCCAGGCTCTGTGCAAGCTGCTGCTGACGGTCAACGACGTGGCCGACTTTCTGCTGGATGGCGTCTCGCTCGGCGGCGTCAGCTATTGCTATATCGATGCCCTGGTCAATTTGAACGAGCGCCGCTGGAAGTGGATCGCACCGCTCGAGGACTGGCGCCCGGCCTCGCACAATGCGCGCCGGCAGTTCTCCTCGCTCGCCCGCCATCTGCTGGCGCGCTACCCGGTGCCGGCCTTCATGGATCAGGCCTGGTTCCGGCGCGATGCCGGCTCGGAGCGCTACCGCGAATGGTTCGTGCAGCTGGGCGACGGCCGCAACATCCGCACGCTTGCGACGCCGATCCCCTTCACGAAGGCGATGGCGCATCACTTCCTCGAGGCCCCCGACAACTACGCCATCGAGGGCGCGATCCGCTGGGGGCAGGTGCACGCGCTGGGCGGCGGCGCCCGTCTGACGGCCGCCCTGCTCGGCACGCGCATTGGGTACAGGTTTGCCAGCAACGAGTTCTGGACCTCCGTCATCCGCTTTTTCGTCGCCAACCCGCTGCTCGACCGCCAGCACGTCGGCCCCATCGTCGACTATCTCTATGCGCATAAGTTCGAGACGCGCGAGGTCATGGTGGGGCCGGGCCAGGTGGTGGTGCACCCGCCGCCGCAGCCGGGCCTCACCATGCGCGGGCGTACCGCCGACACGCTGCTCGCCCAGGTCGAGCGCTGGCATCGCGAGCTGGGGCGCGCCTCGGGCGCGGAGAAGCTCTACTTCCGCCGCTCGGGGGTTAAGGAGCTTTCCCTCAAGACCGGCAAGGAGGGCGAGAGCGAGTGGCGCATCCGCGAGCTTCTCTCGGGCGCCGACCTCCTCACCGAGGGCCGCGCCATGAAGCACTGCGTGGCGAGCTACGCGCGCTCGTGCGCCGCCGGCCACTGCTCCATCTGGGCGATGGAGCTCTCCACGCAGCTCGGGCGCGAGAAGCGCCAGACCATCGAGGTGACGCGCGAGGGCGTGATCGTGCAATGCCGCGGCAAGCAGAACCGCTTGCCGACGCCGGCCGAGCTCGACATCGTGAAAGAGTGGGCGCGCTTTGCCGGCCTCACCGTGAGCCCCTACGTGCGGGCCGCTGGGTAGCAGGCGTGCACGCCGCTGCGCCCCGCAGATTGCCGGTCGTGCATCAAGGGGAAATCGGCCCACGGCTTGGCCGATCTGTCGCAAGGCGCCTTTTTCTCGACGCGCGCTCGGCGCCAATGTTAACCTGTTCCCCACTTTGGTCTCCGCCTCGCACGCGCCTTGGCTACAGGGGGTCTGGTCTGCAAGGTTGCGAAGCTGCCGTGACTGGAGAAGCATGCCGCAGAGTAATGATGACACGATCGAGCGGATCGTTGTCGGTGCGTGTTGCTTGGGCGTTTTTCTCGTGGGCGCGGCGATCAGCCTCGTCCTGCTCACGAAAGTCATGGGGCTGCACGTCCATGAGCTTCCCAACCTAAGTCTGTGGTTTGAGTCCGACGTTTGGCGGGTCTACTCCAACCTCGTCGACCGCTACAGCGATCACTACCGCACGGCCGTTCATCCGCTGGCCTCGCTGCTGCTGTCGACGCCCGTCATCGTTCTGAAAAAGCTCGGCCTTGCGCCTGCGACCGCAGCCAGCATCGTGACGGCGTGCGGCGCCGGCACCCTGGCGTTGAGCTTCTTCATCGTATGCCGGCGGCTGCTCGGCCGCACGATCGATGCGCTCGTCTTCACCGCGCTGCTCATGTCGTCGGCGGGCTACCTGTTCTTCACGAGCGTGTTCGAGGTCTACGCCTGGGGCGGCGTCACCATCATGCTGGCCGTACTGGCGGCAACCGTAACAGGCCGATTCCAGGCGGCGGCACTGGTAGCGGGCAGCGCCCTGTCGCTCAGCATCACCGTCACGAACTGGATGGCCGGGCTCGCCGCCACGGTGCTCAGCGTGCGTCTGCGCCAAGCCGTCCTATATACCGTTTTTGCTTTCGCCGCGGTCGCCTTCCTTTCCGTCGTGCAGACCAATTTCTACTCCAAGGCCGGGCGATTTCTGTTCGTTGGCGAGGAGCCGAACTACGTCGATCTGCATCTCGGCGAGCGCCTGCTCAACGTGCCGAGAGTGTTCTTTGCCAGCTCCGTCGTGCTCGACCGCCTGTCCGACACGATGGACAACGTGGGCAATCCCTATGTCACGGCGCAGCACGGCGACGCGTCCTTGGACACCTTGGGCGGCACCGCGATGGCGCTTTGGCTGGTGCTGCTGGCCGCCGGAGCGTACGGGGCATGGGTGGCTTGGCGCCGCGGGGGGACGGCGCGCGTGCTCGCCATGCTCGTTGCGAGCCTCATTGCCGGCCAGCTCGCGCTGCACATTCTCTATGGCGAGGAGACGTTCCTTTACTCCCTCCACTACCTGCCCCTGCTCGTGCTTCTTGCAAGCTTCGCCGCCCTGACCCGCTGGCGCTGGGCAGCCCTTGCCGGCGCCGCCCTGCTCGCCGTGCTCGCGGGCCGGCACAACCTCGCGCAGTTCGACCGCGCCTATGCGCGGGCCGATCACCTGCTGATGGTGCACAAACGTCCTCCGCACCGGCCGCGCGATGAATTGCTGAGCGCCATGGCGCAGCGGCCGGGCGACCATTGGCCGCGCGGCATCGGGCATGTGCCCATCGCGTTGCCCGGCAGCGCGGAAGCCGACAAGGGATATCTGGAGCCCGGCGGCTCGTTCAGTCCGGGCGCCGGCAGCTTCGGGGTATCGATCTGGGTGCGCGGCGAGTCCGGGCTGCAGACCAGCGACTCGCTGCCGCTCGATGACGTCAGCCAGGAATTCATCGGAGACGACGCGCGCGATGGCATCGGCGTGCGCACCAAGACACCCTTTTACGCGGCCGAGTGGCGCCAAAGTGAGCCTGGAGTGTGGTCGTTGGCGCTGACACCGGCAGCAGGCGCTGAGCCCCTGGAGCTGGTGCTGCGCAGCGCCGGGCCCTCGGGCGGGCGCATCGACACGATGCGGATGGCTGGCCAGGCCTTATTGATCAACGACCGCTGGCGCATCGAGATGGGGGCGGGTCTGCGGCTGCTCGACATGGGGGCCGAAGGCGCCCCGGGCTGGTCGTCGCGGCAGGACGCGGGCCAAGACGCCGAGTGCGGCGACGGGTGGTGCGTCGCGCGCCTCGCGGTTGCCGGTCCGGCGCAGCTCAAGATCGTCGATACCAAACGACGGCCCTCCGTCGATAGCGCGCTGCAATCGATGCCCGTGCAACCGGGCGTCACCATCGAAGGCGGCGACCCCCGCTTCGCTGCTGCGCTCGAGGCCCAGGTCGCCCAGATGCTCATGGGCACCGTGGGCGTCGAAGTGCGCACCGGCGATCCCATGCACTATCCGCTGGCATCGCAGCGCGACGCCGCCTACGTCGTTGCCGCGCTGGCTGGGGCAGGCCGCCTCGATGCCGCTGCCGTGCTGGTGCGCGAGTTGGCGGATCGCGACTTTTTCGGGGAGCTCGGTGCGGAGGCCGATGCGCCGGGCCTCGCGCTGTGGGCGATGGGCACCGTGTCGCGCGGCCTGAATGACCCGGCCTTCGATCGCAGCATGTGGCCGCACGTCTATCGCAAGGCGGAGCTGATCGCGCAGCTGGCGACAACGCAGGCGCCGGTCAGGGTCGACGACTCCGGCCGCATCCTGTCCGAGTACGAGAGGAACCCAAAACTGCAACCTGTCGCCGACCAGGCCAGGGACGGATTGATTGCGGGGCGTGTCGGTTGGGACCGTCAGCATCTCTATGCGACCGCCGTCTCGATCAGCGGATTGAAGGAGGCCGCCCGGTTTGCGCGCCTGCGCGGCGACGCGGCGAGGGCGGAGGCCTGGGATCGTGTGCGCGAGAGCCTGCAGACGGCCTTTGGCAAAGCGCTGGGCGAGCACCTCTATCCGGCCGAGCTGAGCGACGATCGCATGCTCGGCGTCGGACTTGACCCGTCGGACGCGGCGCGCGGCGTCTCGGACTATCAAGAGGCGCTGTCGCGCAACTGGGACGACACGCGCAATCCCGGCGGCGGATTCAAGGCGTGGCCGTCTCGGACTTATTTCGAGCTTGCGAAGGCGCGTCAGTGGCTGCGTCTCGATGCGCCGGAGCGAGCCTGGGAAACGCTCACGTGGTTTTGGGATCACTCTCCCTCGCCTGGCCTGTACACGCTGTGGGAGGCTGGCGACGAGCAGCATTCCTTCGACCGTTGGCCGCAAACGCGCGGCTGGGCCAAGCCGCCGCACGTCTCGCCGCAGTACCGGGCCTCGGCCGAGATGGTGCTGACCCAGCTGGCGATGCTGGCCCATGTCGACGGCGGCGTGCTCGTCATCGGTGCCGGCATACCTTCCAGCTGGCTCGAGCGCCCTCTCGATGTTCGCGGTCTGGTCACGCAAGCGGGCCCCGTATCCTGGTCGTGGGATGGACAGCGCCTTGCGGTCAAAACCTGCGATCGCAACATCGCGGTGCGCGGCGGCGGCGCCCTTGCCGGCGCGAGCGTCACGGTCAGTCGTGAGGGCTGCACGCCGCCACAGGCGTCCACGGATGCCGGGCACCTCGCGACCGAAGGTTTGCCGGAGTAGGCGCGCTTTGATCGGCGCTGCTACCGAGCTGCCCCGCCTTCGCCGACGACGATGAACGGCGCCCAGTATTGCGGATGCTGCTCGTTTGCCGTGCCCTTGTCGATGAGCGCCAGCATGGCGCGGCGCAGCGCTTCCGAGCGGCCGACCGTAGGGTCGCGCGCCGTCTCGCCGACCGCGCCCGAGATCAGCTTCACGGTCGCCTGGGATTTGACGGCCCAGTGTGAGACGAGGAGCGCGCGCGCCTGGGCGTAGAAGAAGGCGCGCGCAAGGCCGGACAGAGCTTGCGCGCCTTGGCCGCTGTCATCGCCTCCGGCGGTATTGCACGCCGAGAGGATCACCCAGTCGGCATCGAGCTTGAGCCCGGCGATCTCGGAAGCCGACAGGTAGCCGTCATCCTCCTCGGTCGGCGCCGAAGGAGGGGTCAGTATGAGGCCGGGCTCGGTCGAGCCCCTGAGCTGGCCGGCAAGCGCGCCGTGCGTCGCGAAGTGCACGACGCGGTAGTCGGCCAGAGCACCGCTGGCGCTCAAGGACTTGACCTCGTGCTCGGTCGCGTTGGCGCCAAGTCTGATGTCGGCGAAGTCGGTGTTGAGGTCCCGGGCCACGGCGCACAGCTCGTCCGCCGTCTCCGGCAGGGGGGCCTGCATCCTGATGTGGGCCAGGTCGGCAATTCCGCGATCAAGCGAGAGCGGCTCGATGCTGCGATGGACGCCGCGCAGCGACGCCGTGCGCTCGCCGGTCGGGTCGGCGCACCCGGTCTGCGCGCGGGCCTGGGCGGCCGTCGTCTTGAAATAGGCGCCAAAGCGCGGGTGCTTCTGGTTGCCATCCAGCAGCGGGTTGCCGAAGCCGACCATCGGCTTGGTCGCCGCGCTCGGCTTGGCGGTGCCGCGCAGAGCCTTGAGCGACGAGACCGCGGGCAGGACCGTGACGGCGTGATCGCGGATGAGCCAGGCAATCTGTTGGTCTTCGGTGCTCTTGGGCGCTGCTGTGACGAGGACCTGGAACGGCAATCTAGTCAGCGCACCCGAGGGCACGATCAGCAGGTGCTTGCCCTTGATCAGATCCTCGACCTCGCCGAAGAGGCCCTCATAGAGCCTATGGGCGCGCGCATGATCGAAGGGCAGCGGATCAGTTCCCTTGGGCGCGCCGCCGGCCGGTACCGACAAGAGCCCGGTGCAGCCGCGGGCCCCGTTGACCGCCCAGGCCGCAGCGTCGAGCCCGCAACGCAGTGCCGCCACCTCGCGCTTCAGTGACGACGTGCCAAGATCGGAGCGCACCCAGCGGCTGTCGCGCTTGGTCACGACCCAGATGAAGGTCTCCTCGGGTAGTGGCTTGAAACGAGCGTCGGTATCGAGGAACAGCACCAGCGCCTCGTCGGCATGCAGCACCGCCTGCACATCGGCGAGCGAGACCGGATTCGGGCTCGCGAGTGCCGCGTAGTCGGGAAAGTCCTTAGCCAGCACGGCATCGATCTCGGCGAGGCGTGTGTCGATGGCGGCCAGACGGTCGGCAAGCGCCTTCTCGGCCTGGGCATCACGCTTGTCCGGCGCCTCGCCTCTGGCCGCAATCAGGATCTTGTCGTTCGCCTGCCACTCCGCGACAAGGTCCTGGCGCTCGCGCACGAGCGCGGCGAGGGCCGGCGAGCCGCCGGCGGAGCGCGCCGCCATCTGTGCCAGCGAGGCCGCCGCCTCCGAGCCGGCAGCCCATTGCGCGGTCTTGAACATCTCGATTCCGAGCGTCTGCGCGTCGCCGCGGCCCTCGGCCGCCAGACGCTGCGTCACCTTGACGAGCCCCTCGAAGTACCAGCTGTTTCTCTGCGCCTCCCCCTTGGATGATCCCGCTGGAGTGTCCCCGAGCCCGCGCTCGGCGCGCCGCTGGAGGATGACCGTGGCTCGCCGCCAGCTCTCGGCCGCGCCCGCGAGGTCATTTTGCGCGAGCGCGAGCCACGCCAGGTTGTTGAGCGCCGTGGCGATATCGGGGTGCTGCGGCCCCAGCGCTTTCTCGACGATTGCGAGGCTGCGCTGATAAAGCGGCCCGGCCTCGGCGGTGCGGCCCTGGGCCCGGTACAGAAAGGCCAGGTTGTTGAGCGCGGTGGCGACGTGCGGGTGTTCGGGCCCCAGCACTTTCTCGAGGATGGCGAGTGAGCGCTTATAAAGCGGCTCGGCTTGCGCATAGCGGCCCTGGGCCCAATACAGCCCGGCTAGGTTATTGAGCGATTGTCCGACATCTGGGTGCTCGGGCCCCAGCACCCTTTCGCGGATGGCGAGGGCGCGCTTGTAGAGCGGCCCGGCCTCGGCGGTGCGGCCCTGGGCCCGGCACAGCTCGGCCAGGTTGTTGAGCGCGGTGGCGACGTGCGGGTGCTCGGGCCCCAGCGCCGTCTCGAGGATGGCGAGGCTGCGCTTTAATAGCGGCTCGGCTTGCGCGTAGCGGCCCTGGGCCCAATACAGCGCGGCCAGGTTGTTGAGTGAGCTGGCGATATCGGGGTGCTGCGGCCCCAGCGCTTTCTCGTAGATGGCGAGGGCGCGCTTATAAAGCGGCTCGGCTTGCGCGTAGCGGCCCTGGGACTCGTACAGCAAGGCCAGGTTGTTGAGCGCCGCGGCGACACTTGGGTGCTCAGGCCCCAGCGCTTTCTCGCGGATGGCGAGGGCGCGCTCTGCAAGTGGAATGGCCTCGGCGTACTTGCCCTCGCCATAGAGCCTGACCACTTGCGCGTTGAGCGCGTCGGCATCGTCGGCGGTCTGCGCCAAGACAGGGGGCACGAGCACGATCCCCCAAACAACCAAGGCCACAGCCAGAAAACACACACGTCGCGCCATAAGCTTTCTCCAAACAAAATGGGAATATGCCAATTGCCCGATCATGCGGCGCGCTCGTGACGAGGGCAAGGCAGGTCTGCTGCCGCAAAGAGCAGGCGTCCTAGCTCGTGTGCGGGCAAACGCGTCTGGCTTGGCCCTTGGCGGATATGCGAGGCGTCGTATGGGATGCCGGCTTCCCTGCCGACCGGGCGCGTATCTGGCCCGGATGTGCGTGCTGGGGACTGGCCCCTAGCCGAAGACGGCTATCGGATCAGCGCTTGCGGCCCCGGCCGCCGCGGCTTTTGCCCCTGCGCCCGCCGCCGCGCCGGATTCCGCCCCGGCGCCCGCCGGAGAAGCGCTGCGCCGAGCGCCTTCGCGATCCCGAGGCGCGGAAGCGCTTGCGGCTCTTGCTACCCGCACGCCGTTTTGAAGCACCGCGCTTTATGGCGCGCCGCTTGTGCGCTTTGCGCTTGACGGCGGAGCGCCGCTTGTTGACGCCCTTCGAGTAGCGCTTCTTGGGTCGCTGCTTTGTCGCGCGCGGCCGCTCGGCGCTCTTGCGCTTTTTGACCTTGCGATCGACTGCCTTGCGCTCGCCCAGCCGGCGCGCGTGCACCCTGCGGCGGTCGGCATCCCACCGCCGCGCCTCTTTGGTCTTGCCGCGCCGTATGCCGTCCCGCTTCGGCTTGAGTCGCAGCGCCTTCTTGTCGCCGTCGCGGTGCTCATCGCGGCGCGCTCGGCGCCCGTCGCGATCGTAGCGCACGCCGCGCCGGTGGTGCGCATCATGGCGCCAGCGCACGGACTTGTACGTCTTCCGTCCGTGCTGGCGCAGGCGATTGTATTTGCGCGGGTCGATATGAATGTAGTGACGGTGCCACCGCGGGGCGGACCAGTCCCAAAGCGCCGGCGCGATCGCCACGCCCACACCCCAGTAGTAGCCGTCGACGTAGACGGCGCCGCCAAGCGGCCAATAGTACGGCGGATAGTCGGGATACCACCAGTCGCCATAGACCACGGTCGGCTCGTAGACCGGCACGTACACGATCTCCGGCTCGGCCGGCTCGATATAGATGTACTCGCTGCCGCCGCGCTCTTTTGTGACGACCGTCTGGTGCTCGTTGCTCTCAAGGTGGCCCGCGGCGTCCGCCTTGTCCCTCAGGAACTGGACGCGGTCCATGACCTTGGGCTGGTCGGCGAGAACCGCATCGCCAAGCTTGCGCGTCCAATCGAGGTTCTCGCTCATCATGGCCAGGACGTCGGGGAAGGCCGTCAGCGACTTGACGCTCGGATCCCAGGCCTGGTCCCGCAGCGCCCTCGTGAGGTCGGCTCCCTCGAGGTCGGCATTGGCCGGCTGCTCGATCCAGCGCGCAGCCTCCACGACCTCGAGCGGATAGGTCGAGGCCATGAGCACATTGGAGAGTAGATCGTCGGGATAGAGCGCGATCGGCGCGAGGATCTGATCCAGCTCCGGCTTGGAGAAGGCCGTATCCCTGTCGGGCGCCGCGTCGCGCACGGACACCGAGCCTTGCGCCGACGCCGGCTCCGGCGCTAGCACGCACAACGCGGCGACGAGCAGCGCCAGCACCGGAAACAGAGTTCTTGCGAGCATGACCACCCTAAGCAACCTTTCCCTGACATGGGGTCTCGATATCCTCGTTCAATAGACGTTTGCAGGCGCGCACGGGTTCCGTCGTAATTCCCGGCACGAGCAGAAGTACCATCTGCCAGAGTGGCGGCACCGCGTCATTGCGATGACACCGTCAGGCAAGAGCCGCCTTGCATCTTGGGGCCGCGGCGCGGGACAGCTAGACAAAAGGGATCGAGGAGGTTTGCGATCGATGGGCTTCCGCGCCGACATACCGATCATCCCGCGCAGGACCCTGCTCGGCAATCCGAGCCGGCTCGATCCGATCCTCTCGCGTGACGGCCGGTGGCTCTCCTGGCTGGCAGAGGTGGACGGCGTCATGAACGTGTGGGTCGCGCCGGCCGGCAATCTCGACGAGGCGCGCCCGCTGACGCGGCAGAGGGAGCGTCCGATCCTGTTTCACTGGTTCGCGCGCACCAGCGCCCACGTCCTCTACGGCAGGGACACCGGCGGAGACGAGAACTTCCACCTGTGGTGCGTCGGCATGGACGGCTCCGAGCCCCGCGATCTGACGCCGTACGGCGCCGTCACATTCCGCTGGTACGGGTCCCACAAGGACGATCCCAACCTGGTCGCCGTCGGACTCAACGATCGCGACGCCCGCTGGCACGACCTCTACGAGATCGACATCGCCACGGGCGCGCGCCGATTGATCCATGAGAACACCGACGAGATCGCCGAATACCTTCTCGACCACGATCTCGGCCTGCGCCTCGCCACGCGAATGCGCAAGGCGGATGGCGGGCGCACGGTTTTGCGATGGGCAGACGGCCGCTTCGAGGACTTGTTCACGATCGATCTTGCAGACGACCCCACCACGGATCTTGCCACCTTCAATCGGGCCGGCGATGCCTGGCATCTGATAACCGCGCAGGGACGCAACACGGCGGCGTTGTTCCGCGTCGACTGGGAGAGCGGCGCGCGAAAGCTTCTCGCCGAGCATGCGCGCGCGGACGTCGGTGCCGACATAATCTTCGATCCCCTGACCTGGGAGGCGCTGGCGGTGCGGGCCGGATACATCCTGCCGGAGTGGCTCGCCATCGACGCCGCGACCCGAGACGATCTCGCCTGGGTGGAGAAGGAGGTCGGCACGCCCGTCGCCCTCACCAGCCAGAGCGAGGACGCGCGCCACTGGGTCGTCATGAGCGGCGCGCCCGACCGGTGTGCGGTCTACTACCTCGTCGATCGCGGCCGGCGGGAGATCGTCAGGCTGTTTGCGGCGCGCCCCGAGCTCGAAGGGGTGAAGCTTGCGCCCATGCACGGCCTCGTCATAACGGCGCGCGACGGGCTCGAGATGGTCTCCTATCTCACGCTGCCGCCGGAGGAGAAGGAAGCCCGTCCCAGGGAGCCGCTGCCCATGGTGCTCAGCGTTCACGGCGGTCCGCAGGCGCGCGACTACTGGGGCTATCGCAGCGACTTCCAGTGGCTCGCCAACCGTGGCTATGCGGTGTTGACGGTAAATTTCCGCGGCTCCAGCGGCTTCGGCAAGGCGCACGTCAACGCCGGGATCCGGGAGTGGGGCGCCAAGATGCACGATGATCTCCTCGATGCGGTCGAGTGGGCCGTCGGCGAGGGCATCGCCCACCGCGACCGCGTCGCCATCTACGGCGCGTCCTACGGCGGCTATGCAGCCTTCGTGGGCGCCACATTCACGCCCGACGTGTTCGCCTGCAGCGTGCCGATCGTAGGCGTCACCAATCTCGAGACTCTGCTGGCGACGATCCCGCCCTATTGGCACGCCTACTTCGAGCAGCTCGCCCTGCGCGTCGGCGACCCGCGCAGCGAGGAAGGCCGTGCCCTGCTGCGCGCGCGCTCGCCCCTGCACAGGGCCGGCAGCATTACCAGGCCCATGCTCATCGGCCACGGCGCCAACGATCCGCGCTGCAAGATCGCCGAGAGCGACCGGATCGTGGCGGCCATGCAGGAAAAAGGCATTCCCGTCACCTACGTGGTCTTCCCGGACGAGGGCCACGGATTTGCGCGTGCACAGAACAGGCTCGCGTTCTATGCCATCGTCGAGACGTTCCTGGCGCGCCATCTCGGCGGCCGGTGCGAGCCGGTCGGCGACGATTTCTCGGGCTCGACCCACGAGGTTCGGGCCGGCACCGACATCCTCGACACGATCGCAGCGGCGACGCCGGCGGCGGACCTCGTGCCCGGCCGTTGACTGCAGGCGCGGGACGTCCGCTCGTGACGCGACTCTGGACGACATCGATCGCCGTCGCAGGTCCCGAAGTCGCGCCGTCAAGCTGTCCTTAAATATACCTGCAACTGTCGAATATTTGGGCACAGGCGGTCATCGCTCGGGCAGGCGTTGAGCACGCGGCGCGCGCCCCCCGCGCAGAATCGTGTTGCGGCTCGGCTGCCGCCGGCGCCGTGTGCTCAATAACCGGTCGGGGCGTAGGCGGAGCGTTTTTCGGCTCCCCGGTCCCGACAAGCCTTTGTTAGCCAGACCCCGCCCAGACTTCGCGCGCGAATGCAGCGAGAGGGAGTCATGTCGGGTATTCTGCGCGTGCGTGACAGCCTGGAGAAGCAGCGAGCAGCGGCGGGGACGCTGGCGCGCAGCGTTGTGCACTGGCTGGCGGGGGCGCTCGGCGCCGTCGGCGCCTATGGCGCGGAGTTGCGCGCGGCGCGGGCGGCGGCCGACGCCGCCGTCGCCAAGGCCAACGCCGCCCACAAGCGGCTGCGCGAGGCCTTGGAGATCCTGCCTCAGGGCATCGTGTTCCTCGATGCAGAGGGCCGCTACATTCTGTGGAACCAGAAGTATGCCGACATCTACAAGCGCAGCGCCGACCTGTTTCAGGTCGGCGTGAGGCTCGAGGATACGCTGCGCATCGGCGTGGCGCGCGGCGACTACCCGGCGGCCCAGGGCCGTGAGGACGCGTGGATCGCCGAGCGCCTGCAGCTTCTCTACAACCCGGGCAGACAGCACGAGCAGGTGCTGTCGGACGGCCGCTGCATCCTGATCGAGGAGCGGCGCACCTACGACGGCGGCGTCATCGGCCTGCGCATGGACATCACCCAGATGAAGCAGCGGGAGGCCTCGTTCCGCCTGCTGTTTGAGGACAACCCGGTGCCGATGTTCGTGCTGCGGCGTGACAGTCAGGCTTTTCTTGCCGCCAACGCGGCCGCGCTCTCGCACTACGGCTATGACCGCGACGACATTCTCGCGATGACGCTGCGCGATTTGAAGATCGTCCACAAGGAGCCGGCGACAGGCGATGCGGACGTCTTCGAGAGCGGCGTGCACACCTGCAAGCACCGCACAAAGAGCGGCAAGCCGATCGAGGTGGTCATGTTCTCGCGCTTGCTCGATTACGAGGGCGTGCCCGCGGTGCTGATCGCCGCCATCGACATCACCGAGCGCAAGCAGGCCGAGGCGCGCATCGCCCACATGGCGCACCACGACGCGCTCACCGACCTGCCCAACCGCGTGCTGTTTCGCCAGCGCATGAGCGAGGCGCTGGCGCTGCACGGCCGCGGCGGCGAGCTGCTGGGCACGCTGTGCCTCGATCTCGACAACTTCAAGCTCGTCAACGACGCCCTCGGCCATCCCGTCGGCGACCGGCTGCTGGAGACGGTCGCCGGGCGCATCGAAAGCGTCATGCGCAAAGGCGACACGGCGGCGCGGCTCGGCGGCGACGAGTTCGCCGTGCTCGCATCCAACGTCAAGGCGCCCGACGAGCTTGCCATCCTCGCCCAGCGGCTGATCGACGTCGTCGGCGAGCCCTACCAGATCGATGGCCAGGCGGTGACGGTCGGCACCAGCATCGGCATCGCGGTGGCGCCCGGCGACGGCGCGGACGCCGACCGGCTGTTGCGCAACGCCGACATGGCGCTCTATCGCGCCAAGGCCGACGGACGCGGCACCTTCCGCTTCTTCGAGGCCGAGATGGACGCGCGCGCCCAGGCCCGCCGCCAGCTGGAAGTCGACCTGAGGACGACCCTCGCCGACGAGGGCCTGGAGGTGCACTATCAGCCGCTGGTGGAGTTCGCGAGCGGCAACATCGTCGGGTTGGAGGCGCTCGTGCGCTGGCCGCATCCGCAGCGCGGCTACATCCCACCCAGCGAGTTCATCGCGCTCGCCGAGGAGACCAACCTCATAATGCCGCTCGGCAACTTCGTGCTGCGCCGCGCCTGCGCCGATGCGGTGCGCTGGCCCGCCCACGTCATGCTCGCCGTCAACCTGTCGCCGTTGCAGTTCCGGGTCGGCAACGTCTTTGCAACGGTGCGCGAGGCGTTGCAGGCATCGGGTCTGGAGCCGAGGCGGCTTGATCTGGAGATCACCGAGAGCGTGCTCCTGGAGAAGACCGATCAGGTCATCGCCAGCCTGCACGCGCTGCGTGCGCTCGGCGTGCGCATCTCCATGGACGACTTCGGCACCGGATACTCGTCGCTGAGCTACCTGCGCAGCTTTCCTTTCGACAAGCTCAAGATCGACCGCTCCTTCGTGCACGACCTGCAGCACAACTCGCACACGCTGGCGATTGTCCGCGCCGTGCTGGGGCTCGCTTCGGGCCTCGACATGAAGGTCGTCGCCGAGGGCATCGAGACGCCCGAGGACCTGGCCTGCCTGGAGGCGGAGGGCTGCAAGGAGGGCCAGGGCTTCTTGTTCAGCAAGGCGCGGCCCCAGGCCGAGGTCTTGAAGCTCCTGTCGGCGCGCGACCAGCGCTGCGTGGCTTGAGGCAAGGGCGGGCCTCTCCTTCACGGGGAGCGGGCCCCGGCCCGAGGTCGACCGGGTCGGGGCCTATTACGTCAGGCGCTCTCGTCGCCAGCCATGTCGAACAGCAGCACCTCGGCGTCGGGCGAGGTGCCGGCGATCGCGATGGCGCCCGGCTCCTCGATGGCGACTCCGTCGCCCGGATAGAGCTGCTCGCCGTCGAGCCTGGCGGTCCCTTGTGCGACCTGGACCCAGGCCTGCCGCCCTGGCTTGAGCACATGCGTCACGGACTGCTCCTCGCCGAGCAGCGTCGCATAGAGATCGACGTCGCGATGGATGGTCACCGAGCCCTCGCGACCCTCGCGCGAGGCGACGAGACGCAGCGTTCCGCGCTTCTCCGCCGCTGAGAATGCCTTCTGCTCGTAGCTGGGCTGCAAGCCGTTGCGCTCGGGCAGGATCCAGATCTGCAGAAAGTGCACGGGCTCGGTCTGCGAGGCGTTGTACTCGCTGTGGCGAATCCCCGTCCCCGCCGACATGCGCTGCACGTCGCCGGGCCGGATCACCGAGCCGGTCCCGAGGCTGTCCTTGTGCTCCAGCGCGCCTTCCAGCACGTAGGTGACGATCTCCATGTCGGCGTGCGGGTGGGTGGAAAAGCCGCCGCCCGGCGCCACGCGGTCGTCGTTGATGACGCGCAGCGGCCCGAAGCCCATGTGGGCGGGGTCGTGGTATTGGCCGAAGGAGAAGCTGTGGCGGCTGTCGAGCCAGCCAAAGTTGGCGCGTCCGCGCTCCTCGGCTCTGCGAAGGGTCAGCATGGTGCACCTCCACTCGTTGCGCCGGCGTATGCCGGCCGCTCGGGCGTATGTATGGTGTGTCGACCCTTCGCTTACAATGCCTGTCGGCGCCGGCAGGTGCCGGCCACCAATCACAGATTGAGCTGGTAGGAGTGCGGCAGCCAGCGATAGCCGCCCCCGCCCAGCCGCTCGATGTAGCCGAGCGAGGGAAACGGCATGTGGTAGGCGGCGACCGCGATGCGGTCGGTGGCCAGCATGTCGAACACGCGGGCGCGCGTCTTGGCGCCCTCCTCCGGATCGACGTCGAACACGCAATGCCAGTCGGGGCGCGCCAGCGAGGCGACGTGGTGATGCGCGCAGTCGCCCAGGAAGAACAGCTCTTTGCCCGCACTCTCGATATGGAAGGAGAGATGGCCGGGTGTGTGCCCGTGGCTTTGCACCGCACGGATGCCGGGCGCCACGTCCGATCCGGGCTTGAGGAAAGTGACTTTCTCGGCCAGCGGCACGACGTAGTCGCGGAACAGCGCCGAGAAAGTCTCAAGGTTGCCTGAATGCTTGTTCTCGGGCGACCAGAAGCCGTACTCCACGTCGCGGATCACGTAACGCGCGTTGGGAAACAGCAGCTTGCCCTTCTCGTTGAGCCCGCCGATGTGGTCGGGGTGGCCGTGCGACAGCACCACCAGGTCGATGTCGGCCGGCTCGAACCCTGCCGGCGCCAGCTTTGCCGCCAGCCAGCCGCCGGCCGGCCGCGGCACGAAGCCCCGCTCGCCGTTGCCGGTGTCGAACAGGATGAGCTGCGAGCCGGTATTGACGACCATCGGCGTGAAACCGGGCTGGTACTTGTTGGCGGGCAGGAGATTATCGTGCATCAGCCGGTCGACGTCGGCCTGCGCGGCGTTCTTGCCGATGAGGGGCCAGGGACCGTCGATGAAGACGTCGGAATCGAGGATCATGGTGATCTCGAGCTCGCCCAGCCTGAAGCGGTAGTGGGTCGGCTGGGCGGCGCCCAGCATGGGGGCCGCAGCGTGGGCCGGCGTGGCAAGGCGGCCGCCGAGGAGCGGCGCGGCGCCGAGCGCGATCATGGAAGCGGTGAGCTGGCGGCGGGTCGGGCCGGTCCGGGACTGTGGCATTGCTCGTCTCCCTCTCGATCGCAGCGGTGCCGCCGCCGGTTGGCCAAGCAGCCGCGCCTGGGCTAGCCTCGACGCCGTCGTGGACTGCAACGTGCACCGTCGATGGGAGCTTAAGTTTGAGTGAGGGTCCGCGCTTGAACGAACGTGCTGCGCCCCAGCGAGCCTGCGTCCCGTCGCTTTGGCACCTGGGCGACGGCGTGGCGCTGTTCGCCGGGCCGCTGCACCGCAACGACCCGCACCGCCACAGCGTGCCCGTGTTCCTTGCCGGGCTCTACGGGCCGATCCGCTTGCGCGTCGGGGGCGCCGCGTGGCGCACCTGCCACACGGCCGTCATCCCCGCCGGCGTTGCCTACGAGTTCGACATGCGCGGCGACCCGCTCGGCGTGCTCTACCTGGAGCCCAACGTTGCGGGCGTCGATGCCCTGGCCCCGCTCGTCGCCAACGCGCGCGAGGCGGACGGCGCCCTGCTCGGCAGCGCCGGCGAGGTGCGGCCGATACGCGAGCTCTACGAGGCGCCTGCAAGCCGGCCTTGGGCCGGTCAGGCGTTAAACGACCTCATCGCCTTCTCCAGGCCGCGCGCGGCACGGCGCATCGATCCCAGAGTGGCGCGCGCCGTGGAGGTGCTGCAGCAGCGCTGCCACGACCTCACGCCCGTTGGAGAGCTGGCGCGCGGCGTCGGCCTGTCGGGCTCGCGCTTCCAACATTTGTTCACGCAGGAGGTCGGCGTTCCCTTCCGGCGCTACCGCGCCTGGCACCGGCTGCGCGCCGCCATCGGCGAGATCGTGCAGGGCAGCACGTTCACGCACGCCGCGCACGCGGCGGGCTTCGCCGACCAGGCGCACTTTGCGCGCGATTTTCGCCGCACCTTCGGCGCGCCGGCCTCGCGCGGTTTATCGGTATCGAGACGAGCCTGAGGCCGCGGCGTACGGTGGCTGCAGGCACAGGCAATTTGAGGGGATTGGATGAGCGATCAGACGGGCAGCCCGCTGCACATCGGACAGGTCCTGACCACGAGCTACTCTGTGTGGCTGGCAAGACTTCCCCTGTTCTTTGTGCTCGCTTTCGTCGCCGGCGGGCCGATCCTCGCCATTGAGATGCTGACGCCGGCGCAGCCGTGGCCGCTCACGGAGCCGACCCTTCCCGGCGGCGCGGCCCAGAGCCTGCCGCAAAGCGTGCCGGGCCTTTCGCCGTGGATCGAGGTGCCGCTGTTTCTGGCGGGCATCCTGCTCAGCTTCCTTGCGTCCGCGGCGGCGACCCACATGATTATCGCCGACCTGAGGGGAACGGCCTTCAACTTGAATGAGGCCCTGGCCAACGGCGTGCGCGCGCTCCCCGCGCTCACGGGCGTGCTGCTCCTCGTCGTTCTGCTATTCTTCGGCATAGCGATGGTCGCCATGACGGCCTGGGCCGCCATCGCGCTCGGCATCTTCAACGACCCGAAATCGCCCGCCGGCATCATTGCGCTTCCGATCGTCGTCGTTCCGGCCGTGATCGTGTGGCTGATGCTCAGCCTCGTCGTTCCCGTTATCGTCGTCGAGCGGGCAGGCGTGCTCGACGCAATGCGCCGAAGCGCGGAGCTGACCAAGGGCAGCCTCTGGCACATCTTCTGGGTGTTCGTTGTCTACGCCCTGATCCTGCTCGTCACCAACGCCATTCTGTTTGCCGTCGCGTTTGCCGGGTTCGGCGCTGCCGCCGCCGCAAGCCCCGCCTACATCGTCATCAAGCAGGCAATCCTTTCCCTGGAGGCACCGTTCCCCTGGGCGCTCGTCGCCGTCATCTATTATTACCTTCGCTCGGCGAAGGAAGGCGGCGGCGCGACAGGGCCCGGCGCCTATGCGGCGAGCACCTGAGATCGCGAAACCGCGCCTGCGAATCCGCTGCCAAGTGGGCAGTGCGCACGCGTAACGTTATTGCTGCGCGTCTTTCTTATCCGCCGCCGATTTCCCGCCCGTATTCTATCGCGGCCGCGCGCGCCATGGCCCTCGCCAAAGGGGCGGCGACGCATAACCGAAGGTCCATGGGCTCAGTTTGCGAAACGAGAACATTTGCGATGCAACGCACGCGTCGAGCCAACGCCGGTTGAAGTGCGGGTAAAAAACGTTATGAATAATGCTTATTACGTCGATTCAGTTCGTTATGCATTTTTTCTCACACGTTTGAATTGCCCGTGGGACTCGTCCCGCCCGCCATTGCCGCAAAAAATGGATTTATGCCATGGATGATACTCTCGTCGATCGCCTGCGCGAGCTTCAAACCCGGATAAACGAGCAGCAGAAGAGCATTTCGGCAGCGCTGGAGTTGCTGGCCGATTCGGAAAACCAGGCGGAGCGCCTTGAGCTGGCGCGCCGGCTCGAGCAGCTCTTTGAGAGCCAGGGAGAAGCGCTCGCCCGCGATCCCGATATCAAGAAGCTGTTGCTCGACGGTGTCCTGAGCGCCACGCCGCTCGGTAAGTGGGGTGTCGTTGCCCAGATCCTTGCCGGCGTTCTCGGCAAGGTCAAAGAGCCGTCGGCGGGTGACGGAGCCTTGTCGGAGATCGACGATGTTCTGGGGGGAATTTTCGGGGCTCCCTCGCGCGCCGCCCGCACCCCCTCGGCCGGCCCCAGAGAAGGCAGTGCCCGGCCCGAGCCCGTCACCGGCGCCGCGCCCAGCGGCGAAAAGATCCTCGATATTGCCAAGCGCCACCTCGGCCAGCCCTACGAGAACATTCGCATTCGCTATGACGACCCCAACTGGAAGGGCCCGTTCGATTGTGCCGAGTACGCCTCCTATTGCGCCTGGCACGCCTACGGCATTCTTTACGGCGCCCGTATCGACGCCGGCTCGGGCGAGGTGCCCTTGGGAAAAAACGTCGAAGCCTGGACTAACTATTGGAAGGCCGATGCGCACGGCAAAGGGATCATCGTCTCGGTCAACGAGGCCCTTGAGACTGCGGGTGCATTCCTCTTGCGCTATCCACCTGGCGATGGTCGCATGGGGCACATCGCCATTTGCCTTGGCAACGGCAAGGACGTCTACGAGGCCTACAGCGGCAAACGCGGTGTCATCAAGAATTCCGCCAAGGGGCGTCGTACCTGGAACATCGGCATCAAGCTGCCGGGCGTCGACTACGGCGACGGGCCCGAGCAGGCGGTGGGCGAGAGGATTTACCGCTATGTCGAGCCGGTCCCGCTCTACAGCGAGGTGGTCGAGCTCATCCAGAAGGAGCTCAACCGGCGCGGGCTCCTGGCCGCAAAGGACATCGACGGCGAGTTCGGCCCCATAACGCGCGATGCGGTGCTCGCCTTCCAGCGGGTGCAGGGCCTGCTCGAGGACGGGGAGGTCGGGCCCGATACCGGAGCCGCCTTAGGTCTTGACAGGATTTGGGAGGCCGAAGTCGAGGCGCAAGAGGACATCGAGGACGAGGTCCCGGTCGTCTCGGCAGCCGTGCCAGCGCAGCTTAGCAGGTCCAAGAAGTTCGAGGACCTGAAGCAGGAGTACGAGGCGCTCTACGCCGCGGCCAAGGTCAGGAGCAACTGGCGCAAGCGGGCCGAGGACGTCGCGGCAAGGATCGTCGCCAGCAAGGCGCGCTACCAGGGCGTCGCCGGCCAGCTGGGCCAGGTGCCCTGGTATCTGGTGGGCGTCATTCACAGCCTGGAATCGAGCCTCGACTTCGCAACGCATCTGCACAACGGCGATCCCCTGACGAGGCGAACGGGTCATGTCCCGGCCGGCAGGCCGCGCCACAAGCCGCGCGGCGGAGGCACGCGCTACACGTGGGAGGAGAGCGCCATCGACGCCCTCAAGATGAAGGACTTCCATGTCATGCAGGATTGGCCGCTGGCGCGCGTGCTCTTCCGGCTCGAAGGGTACAACGGGTTCGGCTACCGCAGCCGCGGCGTGCCGACGGCCTACCTGTGGAGCGGCACGCAAATTTACGACAGGGGCAAGTTCGTGGCCGACGGCGTGTGGGACGCCAACGCGGTGTCACAGCAGGTCGGTGCCGCAACCTTGCTCAAGGTGCTGGAGGAGATGGGCGAGGCGCGGATCGGCTAGGCCGCTTTGCGGTCTTCCCTCACCCCGCCACATCGAACGCCACCGGCAGCGACACCGGCCCCGTGTTGCCGCTGTCGGGCAGGTAGGTCGCCGCGCCGTCTGAGCGCAGATTGCGCATGCGCCGCGGCAGGATCGACAGCGCTACCGACATGTCCGAGCGCGCAATCGCGTGCCCCAGGCAGTGATGCGGCCCCCCGCCGAAGCCGAATTGGCGCTGCCGCTCCGCCGTGATGTCGAAGCCGGCCTCGAACACATCCGGGTCGGTGCCGGCCGCCTCCGACAGCAAGTGCAGCGTCGTGCCCTTGGCGATGGTGAGCCCGTTGTAGTCGAAGTCCTCGATCGCCTCGCGCGTCACCCAGGTGATGGTGGGGCGCACGCGCATCACCTCCTCGACCGCGCGCGAGGCGAGGTCCGGGCGCTCGCCCAGCAGCGCCCACTGGTCGGGGTGCTCCAGGAAGGTGGCGATGGCGAGCCCCAGCTGGTTGCGCGTGGTGTCGATGCCGGCGAACACCAGCATCAGGATCATGTCGCGCAGCTCGTCGTTGGAAAGCCGGTCGTCGTCCTCGCTCGCCGCGACCAGCACCGACATGAAGTCGCTGCCGGGTGCGGTCCTGCGCTTGTCGACCAGCGCATCGGCATAGGCGAACATGCCGACCGTCGCCGCGTTGATGCGGAACTCGTTCTCCTTGAAGGCGACGCCGAGCGCCAGCCCCATGCCGGCTGACAGCTTCAGCACGTGATCGGCTTCGTCTCTGGGTAGACCGAGGATGTGGCACAGGACGCGCGAGGCGTAAGGGTCGGCGAACTCGGCCATGAAATCGCATTTGCCGCGGGCGGCGAACGTATCCGCAAGCTCGATGGCCATCGCCTCGAACTCGGGCCGCATGCCGGAGACGACCTTTGGCGCGAACGCCGGGTTCACGAGCTTGCGCAGGCGCGCGTGGTCGTCGCCTTCCTGCACCAGGATGGTGTGCCCCCACCAGTCGGCGAAGATGCCGGTGACGCCGTTGTGCGCGGGCCAGGCGTGGCTGCCCTGGCGCAGCTTCTTGTGCAGGAGAAGGTTGCGCATGTCGTCGTAGCGCAGGACCGCGATGCCGTGGGGCGTGCGCGCAAACCAGCTTTGCGCGCGCGCGGTCTTTATGGGCTCCGACCGGATCGACAGCGCCGGGTCGGCGAGATTGAGGAACGGGGCCTCGTCGCGCGTTGCGGACATGGTCATCGGACGGAACTCCAGCTCACCCCCTCGACGTCATCCCGGCGAAGGCCGGGACCCACGCCAACTTCAGCAAATGCTCTTGCCGAAGAAGAATGCGAGTCCTCGCAGCAAAGAAATATTCCAGGCTTGGATATCGCAATGGATTCGCGCCGCCGTGGTCCTCGCGGAGACTTGCGTGGGTGCCGGCCTGCGCCGGCATGACGGTGTATTGGGTGAGGCAGGTGAGCATGAGCATAGGTATGCTGGTCCACTACGGCAGACAGTCGAGATAGGTCTCCACGTCGAAGTTCGTCACGGTGTGGTTGAAGCGCTCCCACTCGTCGGACTTGTACTCGTGATAGAGGCGGTACATCTCGCCGGGCATCGCCGACTTGATCACCTCGTCCTTGGACAATTCCTCCAGCGCGTGCCCCAGTGTCATCGGCAGCTTCTTGACCTGCTTGCCCTGCTCCATCGCCGCGTAGATGTTGCGCTCCTCCGGCTGGCCGGGATCGAGGTCGCGCTTGATGCCGTCGTCCGCGGCCTTGAGGATGGCGCCCGCCATCAGGTAGGGGTTCACCATGGAATCGACGGCGCGGTACTCGAAGCGCCCTGGCGCGGAGATGCGCAGACCCGTGGTGCGGTTCTGGAAGCCCCAGTCGGCGAACACCGGCGCCCAGAAGCCCGTGTCCCACAGGCGGCGGTAGGAGTTCACCGTCGAGCAGCCGATGGCGGTGAGCGCGTAGAGATGATCGACGATGCCGGCGATCACCTGGCGGCCGACTTTGCCCGGCATCTGCAGGTCGTCGCCGTCGGGCATGAAGGTGTTGTCGCCGCCTTGCAGGTGCGCGAACACCTCGGGCATCGCCTTGTACTGGTATTGCCCCAGCTTCTTGGTGACCGTCTCGCCGCCGCGCCAGAACGAGATGTTGTGGTGGCAGCCCGAGGCCGACACTCCCATGAACGGCTTGGACATGAAGCAGGCGATGAGGTCGTTCTCGCGCGCCACCTGGGCGCAGATCTGGCGGTAGGTGGTCAGCCGGTCTGCGGTGCGCAACGGCTCGTCGAAGGTGAAGTTCAATTCCAGCTGTCCCGGCGCGTCCTCGTGGTCGCCCTGGATCATGTCGAGGCCCATGGCGCGCGCGTACTCGATCACCTTCATGTAGACGGGGCGCAGGCTCTCGAACTGGTCGATGTGATAGCAGTAGGGCTTGGAGAAGCCGCCGGCCGGCTTGCCGTCGGCGTCCTTTTTCAGCCACATCATCTCCGGCTCGGTGCCGTGACGCATGTGCAGGCCACCGTGCTCGGCCTGGAACTGCTCGTGGATGCGGCGCAAATTCCCGCGGCAGTCGGAGGTGAGGAAGGCGCCTGGCTCTTGGCGCTCCTCGCGGTTGCGAAAGAGCGTGCAGAAGATGCGCGCAACGCGCTTGTCCCAGGGCAGCTGGCAGAACGTCTCGGGCTCGGGGATGCCGACGAGCTCGGCGGCCTCGGGTCCGTATCCCAGGTACTGGCCGTGGCGGTTGAGGAACAGGTTGACGGTGGCGCCGTAGACGAGCTGGAAGCCTTTGGCCGCGACGCTTTCCCAGTGGTCGGCGGGGATGCCCTTGCCGCAGATGCGCCCCGTCACCGAGACGAACTGCAAGTAGAGATAATCGATGCCGAGCTCGTCGATGAGCTTGCGCACAGCTGCGACCTTTTCGGCGCGGCCGGCGGCGTCGACGAAGGATTCGATGTCGCTCATTTACACGGTCTCCAGATAGCGGGCCCGCTCGAAGGCGGACACATGGGCGTGGAACGCGGCCGCCTCCGCCGCGCACCAGGCCGAGTAGTGATCGACGAAGGGCGCACCGAGGAGGGCGCGAGCGGGCTCGGATTGGGCCAAGCTGCGTGCGGCCTCCTCCAGCGAGGTCGGCAGCTCGGGTGCGGTGCTGGTGGCGCGACGGCCATCGCCGCCGACCGGCTCACCGGGATCGGCGCCCGTTTCGATGCCCCACAGGCCGGCGCCGAGCATCATCGCCGCCGTCATGTGCGGGACGGCGTCGGCGCCCGGCAGCCGCAGCTCGAGCCGCGTCGTTGCCGGATCGTGGGCAACGACGCGCACGCCGCAGGAGTAATTGCCCATCCCCCAGTTGGCTGCGCGCGGCGCCCAGTTGCCGGGGCGCAGGCGCCGGTAGGCATTCACCGTCGGCGCGAACATGCACATCCACTCGGGCGCCAGCGCCAGCACGCCGCCGACAAAGGCGCGCGCGGTCTTGCTCAATTGATGCTTGCCGTTGGCGTCGAACAGGACGGGTGCGCCGGTCCTGTCGCGCAGCGACAGCGAGATATGCCCGCCGAGACCCGGGAAACCGGAATCGAGCTGGGCGAGGAAGCTCGCAGTTATCCCCGCCTGCCGGGCAATCGCCTTGGTGAAGATTTTGAGCAGGGCGGCGTCGTCCGCGGCCTTGATGATCGGCTCGGGCGCGAGGCAGTACTCGACGCAGCCCGGCCCCAGCTCCATGCAATGGTGCGACAAGGCGACATGACAGGCCGACAGCTGTTCATGTACAGCGCGCAGGAAGTCGGCATCGGCGGCAGGCGCCACGGCCGACCAGCAGCGGTTGTGCGCCAATGCCGGCTCCAGACCGCTCCAGTTTTTGGCGCGCAAAGAGGCGCCGTCCTCGTCGAGAAAGATGGTCTCGTACTCGAACCCGGCAATCGCCTCCAGGCCCAGCCCGCCTGCTCTTTCGACGACGCGTTTGAGCACGCTGCGCGGTGAGACGGCCGCACTTGGCCCCGCATAGTCGGCAATCGCCAGCAGCGCGGCCGCCTCGAACGGATAGGGCCGGACCGCATCGCGGTCGATGGTCACCGCCTCGTCGACGAAGCCCTTCTCGGCAAAGCAGGTCTCGTCGTGCATCCAATAGGGCAGCGCATCGATGAAGCGCCAGCCGTTTTCGAGTGCCGTCTTGAAGGCGGCCGCGTCGAGCCGTTTCTCGCGAAGTGCGCCGGTGAAATCGAACAGGCCGACGTGGGCGACGGCAAAGTCGCCGTTCCAGGGCTCTGCCGCCTGGCCGCTCGCCGTTGCCAACTAGACGCTCTCCGCTCGAGGCTTTCGACCACCGGGCATACTTTCGCATCAATCAAAAAACTTTCGCAAGGGGAAAATATTCGGCACATGCCCAAAATGCGAGCTGCCGGCGCGGGGAGCGTCGCGGCAGGCGCTTCAGGGCGCGCTGGTCCTGGGAAGGTTTCGCCACGTCGCGAGGCCGATAACGAGGCGCGATCGCCGTTCGCCTAAGCCGTCTTGTTGGCGATGGCGGGGTCCTGCTCGTCGAGCGCCTTGCTCTCGCAGCGCTGCTCGGCGGGCTTGGCGCGCCGCATCAGGTTGTGCGCCGTGTTGACGATGGCGATGTGCGAGAACGCCTGCGGGAAGTTGCCGACGAGACGCTTGGCATTGGCGTCGTATTCCTCCGACAAGAGCCCCACGTCGTTGCGCAACGACAAGAGCCGCTCGTAGAGCCGCTTGGCCTCCTGGCGGCGCCCCAGCAGCACGAGGTTGTCGGCAAGCCAGAACGAGCAGGCGAGGAACGCGCCCTCGCCCTGAGGCAGGCCGTCGTGGTCCTTGCCCGTGTCGTAGCGCAAGACGAAGCCGTCGGCGGTCAGATCGCGCTGGATCGCGTCGACGGTCCCGCGCACGCGCGGATCGCTCGGCGGCAGGAACCCGGTGAGCGCGATCAGAAGCGTGCTGGCGTCGAGCGCGGTGCCGCCGTAGCGGTCGACGAAGGCGCCGAGCTTGGTGTTGAAGGAATTCTCGCAGACCTCGTCGTGGATCTGCGCGCGCATCTTGCGCCAGCGATCGATGGGACCCTCGAAGCCGAAGCGCTCCGCACTCTTGATCGAGCGGTCGAAGGCGACCCAGGCCATCACCTTGGAGTAGGTGAATTTCTGCCGCCCGCCGCGCGTCTCCCAGATCCCTTCGTCGGCCTGATCCCAGATTTCCTCCAGGTGGCTCATGAGCGCCGTCTGCAGCTCCCAGCCGGCCTTGCTGGCAAGCGCTTTGGTCGAGCGCGCCTGATGCACGGCGTCCATCAGCTCGCCGTAGATGTCGAGCTGCAGCTGGTTCGCCGCGGCGTTGCCGATGCGCACGGGCCGCGCACCCTCGTAACCGGCAAGCCACGGCACCTGCCACTCGGTCAGGCGCCGCTCGCCGGCGATGCCGTACATGATCTGCACCTGCTCGGGCGCCCCTGCCAGCGCGCGCAACAGCCAGTCGCGCCAGGCCTTGGCCTCCTCGTAGTAGCCCGAGTTCATGAACGCCTGCAGCGTGAACGTGGTGTCGCGCAGCCAGCAGTAGCGATAATCCCAGTTGCGCGGGCCGCCGAGCTGCTCGGGCAGCGAGGTGGTGGGGGCGGCGACGATGCCGCCGGTCGGATGGTAGATCAGCGCCTTGAGCGTGATCAGCGAGCGCGTGACGGCTTCGCCGTACTGCTTGACGGCGGGCGCCTTCTTGCACCAGTTGCGCCAGAACGTCTGCGTGGTCGCCAGCGCCTTTTGCGGGTCGATGGGGGCGGGCGGGCGCACCCAGGACGGCGAGTAGCTCAACACGAACGGAATGGTTTGTCCGGCGGAAACGACGAACTCGCCCACCGTTTTCATGTCCTGTCCGCCTACGTCGACGGGTGTGCGCAGGATCGCCCGGTGCGGACCGGCGATGGCGCTCAATGTTCTCTTGTCGAGACGCTGGACCCAGGGGACGATCGAGCCGTAGTCGAAGCGCAGCACGAGCTCGGTGCGCATCGCCACCTGTCCGCGCCGGCCGACAACCAGGCGCACGATGTCCGACGACTTGCCGCGCTGCGGCATGAAGTCGATCACGGAGACGACGCCGTCCTGCGTCTTGTGCGTCGTCTCGAGAACGAGCGTGTTCTTGCGGTAGGCGCGCGTCGTCTGCGCGTCCTTATCGACGGGCGTGAGCAGCCAGCGGCCGTTGTCGGGCGTGCCCAGTAGTGCGGCAAAGCACGCCTCGCCATCGAACCTCGGCCAGCACAGCCAATCGATGGAGCCGTCCTTGGAGACGAGCGCACTCGTCTCGCAATCGCCGATCAGGGCGTAGTCTTTGATGTCGGATGGCGTGGCGCGTCCTCCCCGCATGAGCCGTTCGAGCGGCGGGCGCGCCGGCGCGCGCCACATGCGCTGGCATTAATGCGCAAAAACTCCTTGAAGCCCGTTAATTGCATGCACCACACGAGCCGACCCACTGGGCTTTGAGGTTTTTGTAAAGCGTGCGCGCGTCGCGGTTGAACACGGGCAGAAGCGTCTCGACCTGGGCTGCAAGCATGGCGACGGCAGCGGCCCCCATCGCCGTCTCGAGCGAGCTGGCATAGGCCGGGATCTCGGCCCAATCGGCGACCGTGTCCCTGGTGATCTCGACGTGGAACTGCAGCCCGTAGGCGCGGTCACGGAAGCGGAACGCCTGCACGCGGCAGGCTTCAGAGCTTGCGAGCACGGTGGCCTGCGCCGGCAGATCGACGACTTCCGCCCCGTGCCACTGCAGCACCGTCATCGGGTCGGGATTGCCTGCCAGCAGCGGGTCGGCGCGGCCCTCATCGGTCTTGGCGACGGTCATGACGCCGACCTCGGGCTTGGCCGCCGGCCCGACCCGTCCGCCGACCGCCGCGGCCAGCAGCTGATGCCCGAGGCAGATGCCGAGGAACGGCCGCTCCATGTCCATCACGAAGCGGCGGATGGCGGCCTTCTCCGCGCGCAGCCAGGGATGCTCGTCCTCCTGCCAGACATCCTGCGGGCCACCCATAGCAATCATCAGGTCGTAGGGCTCCAGGTCGGGGATCGCCTCGCCCGCGTCGAGCTCGACCGCATGCCACGTGAAGCCCTCCTCGGCGAAGTACTCGCGAAAGACACCGGGGTGCTCGACGGCTGCATGCTGCAGGACCAGGATTTGCATTTCACCTCTCGCCAGGGCGCTCGTGAGCCGGACGGCTATGGACTAAATTCCAGGCATCGCCGTCAAGCCATTGTGCCAAGACGTCAAGAGCGCCGGCGTGGCGGGTTCGGCTTTGCCTCCTTGTCCAGGAGCGCCCGCTTGCGCGCAACGCCCCAACGATAGCCGGAAAGGGCGCCATCGCTTCTGACCACGCGGTGGCAGGGGATGGCTACGGCGAGCGGATTGGCAGCGCAGGCTGCCGCCACGGCGCGCACCGCCTTCGGCCTGCCGATGCGCTTGGCGATATCGGTGTAGCTCGCGGTCGTTCCCGGCGGAATATCCTTGAGCGCCGCCCACACCCGGTGCTGGAACGCGGTTCCGCGCACATCGAGCGGCAGATCGAGCGATGCCCCGGGCGATTCGACATGAGCGACCACCTTGGCGAGGAGCCGGTTGAAGCCGGGAGCACCGCCGGACAGATGCGCCTGCGGGAACCTTTGTGCCAATTGGCGCAGCAGCGGCTTGTCGTTGTCGCCGATCAGGATGGCGCAGACGCCTATGTCGCTGGCGGCCACCAGCACCCGGCCGAGCGCGCACGCAGCGGTCGCGAAGCGGATCGCGGTGCCCGAGCCGCCGTTGCGGAACCTGGTGGGAGTCATGCCGAGCGCCTGGGTGGAGCTTGCGTAGAAACGCCCGCTGGAATTGAAGCCCGAGTCGTGGATCGCCTCCGTCACCGTCTTGCTCCGTTTGAGGTTCTCGCGCACCCGCTGCTGGCGGTGCGCGACCGCATAGGCCTTGGGCGTGACGCCGGCGATGGCTTTGAACACGCGGTGGAAGTGATGCGGGCTCAGGCCGACCGCTGCGGCGAGCGCCGAAAGCGTCGGCGCCTCGTCTGCCTCCTCGATTAGGCGGCAGGCCAGCGCCACCTTTGCCGCATGCTCCTCGGCAAGGCCCGGCGCGTTCGGTTTGCAGCGCGCGCAGGGGCGAAATCCGTGCGCCTCGGCGTCGGCGCAGCCGGCAAAGAAGTGAACGTTCTCCCGCTTGGGCCGGCGCGCCGGACAGGACGGCCGGCAATAGATGCCCGTCGAGGTGACGGCATAGTAGAAGCTGCCGTCGAAGCTTGCATCGCGTGCCAGCACGGCGGCCCAGAGCTTGCCGTTGCCGTCGGCGGCCTTGCGGCGGCTCGGCTTCTTGAGCGTACGGGTCATGGCGCGAAACTACCGCCTCTGATGCGGCGCCGCACCCCGGTCCTTGCTTTCAAATCGGGAAAACCCTGGAGAGGAGGCGCCCATGCTCCCCGGTGATCAGGCGCTTCGTTGCAGGGCCGAGGAGGAAGGCTCGTCGTGCAGCAGCTCGAGGATGCGGGCGCGCAGGGTAGGGATGTCCGTGCGGGACTTGACCAGGACGGACGCAACCATCGGCCAAGCTTTTGTCGAAACGTCCTTGACCGAATAGACGAGGACGCGCGGAGGGAGCGCGTCGCGCTCCGACAAGTAGCACAGAACGCTTTCGCCGTCCTCGTCCGGCAGAAGGAGGTCGAGGATCACCAGGTCGAAATCCTCTCGTGCCAGGAGCGTGCGCGCCTCCCCTGCGGTCGGTACGGCGGTGACGCCTGCAACATCGGAAAGGATCCCGGCCAGGACGGCGCACGTATCGGTGTCGTCCTCCACGTGGAGCGCGCGCGGCAGGCCGGCCCGCGCCGTCGGTCGCGGAGCGGCGCGCAGGACACGCTCCGTGGTCGCGTCGGGCGTGTCCGTGGGTGCCCCGCCGCGATCCGGTGTGGCGCGGTGCGCCGGGAGATCGAAATAGAACGTCGTGCCCGAGCCCACCTTCGTGTCGAACCCGATTGTGCCGCCCAACCGCTCGATGATCGCCTTGGAGATGC
>Ga0307426_1000034_pt1 | contig 69326 bp, 60 predicted proteins | sample SalMarWE160340MG_FD_202165 | JGI IMG/M metagenome (GOLD analysis project Ga0307426, IMG submission 202165) | Salt marsh sediment microbial communities from the Plum Island Ecosystem LTER, Massachusetts, United States - WE1603-40 | ecosystem: Environmental > Aquatic > Marine > Intertidal zone >... | reverse complement strand
ATCTGCAGCAGTTTTGAGTTTTAGACTGTTATTTTTTCAAAAATCATGCCACTTCGCGGCCGATTCCTATCAGGACTGTCCTTGACAGGATGTATCCCTAGCGGGACTTTCCTTGACAGGATGTATCCTTGACAGGATGTATCCCGGGGACCGAATATCATAAAGTAACTTCGCGAGAAGCTACTTAGAAGTGGTCTACATCTCCGGGGACCGAATATCATAAAGTAACTTCGCGAGAAGCTACTTAGAAGGGAGAGTTGACATGGCCCTCATTGATACGATCAGGGAAAGAAAGAGTGTTCGCAAATATATCCAGAGACCTGTTGAGCGGGAAAAAGTAATTGCGTGCATCGAGGCCGCGAGGCTTGCCCCATCTGCTGAAAACATCCAGCCGTGGCGCTATATTATAATCGATGATCCCTTATACAAACGCAGATTCTGCGAACAGGCATGCGGCGGGGTGTACAGAGCGTCATCGTTTATAAAAAATGCACCTGTTATCATTGCAATACTTGCAAAGTACAGCCTGATAACAGACTTTCTTGGAAGAGGCATACAGGGCACAAATTACTACCTGCTCGACATCGGTATTTCAGGTGAGCACCTCGTTTTACAGGCACAGGAGCTCGGCATCGGAACCTGTTGGATCGGGTGGTTCAATCAGAAAAAAGCGAAAAAATATTTGAAACTCCCGCTGCAGTACAGGGTTGCTGCTCTTATAGCCATGGGCTACCCTGCTGAAGGGGCAACGAAAAACAAGCCTGATCTGCATATAGATCAAATCCTCTTTTTTAACCGGGAAGCGAAAGATAGATTGTGAGTGCGATCAATACATGCAAAAAAAATGTCACACCTATAGTGGTCGTCGCATTGGTCACATGGCTGATTTTTACAGCGTACGGAGCGAGAGCGGAAAACCGGTTCGTAACTGAAGGAATCAAGACTTTAAGTGACCCGTACTACCCCTTCCAGGATTTATATAGTTTGGGATTTGTTGCTTATGAGGATGAAACCCCTTCCGGCTTACCAGTTCTCTTACCTTCCTCCCCGCTACTTTTTCTCGCGAATAACATCGCCCCGGGGACACATCCCAGATTGCTAACAGCGGAATCATCTAAATCAACAATCGGGAACTGTAATTATTTCATCACTCAACCGATAAACACAAAAAGTGAATCCGTCCAGGCAGACCGTCTCATCGAAAATATTATACGATACATCTCCATAAATGGAAAAAACCCATTTTCGTCAAATAAAATACTGCTCCTCAAAGATGCACATTTTTTTCGATCATACTACAACATATATGTCTATATCTACACCAACTTCGACGATGTAGAGACGCTTGAATCACTTAAAAATATTGACATCCTCGTTCCGAGAGTCAACCTCACAGTTCGAACCGGAACAAAATAACCTCTGCTGAAACAGCCTCTACATCCCTTTGAGCTCCTCAACCGCATCCTCATACACACCTGCCTGCTCGTACTCGTTTACTATACGTGTAAAGTATTTTTTTGCCTCAGATTGATTTCCCAGACTCTTGTAGGATTTTCCTGCGATGAGAAGGGCATAGGGGGCAAGCTCCCCATGTGCATATTCATCTACGTACATCCTGCTTATACGAGCCGACTCGCTGTACTTTCCCGATAAAAACAGGGCGAGCGAGTAGTGAATGAGTGCCGCCTCTCGATAGAATGCATCGGATTTTTTAATGCTTTCGGCAAGATACGGGATCGCCTCTTCATACTGTACATTGTTGAAAAGCGCAGACCCGAGATAGAACGAGACCTCTCCCTTCATATCATCCATGTCTTCACTATCAACAAGGCTGCTGAAAATTTCAATCGCTTCACCCCAATTCCCGCGGTTGTACAGCTCGACACCCTGATCATACTGCTGCATGAGCTCTGTGGCGTCAATATCCTCGATCCAGCCGACTTCTCCCTCCTCCTGTTTTGCTCCCCGAACACCGAGAACCATTCGATCCGAACCGGGACCGTGCCCTCCGATCATAGAGTGAAAGGCTTCGGTCAGGTCCCTGAACCAGGTGATTTTCTTTTTTGCGCGAACCCTTTCCACAAGACTTCGAATCGCCACTGTCGTATTTCCGGTAACAACAACGCTCTCGCCATCCATGCTGACCTCGAGAATGCCGTCCGGGCCGGTTTTTATCACGGATCCCGCATTCAGCAGCATATCAAGCGAAGCTTTGACCCAGCGCCCGTTTCCATTGATGTCGACTGTGCAGTCTCCACTTCTATATACAACAAATGTATCGGAATATCCGAACAAGGCAGCAGACATAAACAAAAAGGCGCCTAAAACCACCATCTGCCATTTCATGCCTTTAACCCCCTTTCATTTTACTGAAACCAGTACGTTGAAATCACCACTCTCCCGGAAATGGACATATCAGCAGTCCTTTTCGGAATGATTGTTTTCTTCATTTAATTAAAGCAGCTTTTACTGGTTTTCACAACAGAAATTACAACCGCTTAATGACCTGTATTTTTTTACAATATCAGGCTTATATTTATTCCTGTTATTGTACTTCTGAATTACATTAAAACTAGGCCAACAGATATATGATACACCTTGACCTTAAAAATTTACAGATTTCCTTCATTAACTCACCGTAAAAATTGAGGTGAAATATGGATTTTCTCCCTCTCACCGTCGAAGAGGTCGACGCGGCAGGCTGGGATTCAGTTGATATAGTGCTTGTTACAGGTGATGCCTATATCGACCACCCGGCATTCGGTATTGCGGTCATAGGAAGAGTTCTCGAAGCCGAGGGATACAGGATCGCGGTTTTGAGCCAGCCGGACTGGCAATCCGTTTATGATTTCAGACGATTCGGTCGGCCGAGGCTCTTTTTCGGCATAAGTTCAGGCAACATGGATTCTATGGTCAATAAATATACCGCGCTCAGGAAAGTCCGAAACAGCGATGCCTATTCCGAGGAGGGGAGGCCAAGCAGGAGGCCTGACAGGGCGGCAATTGTGTATGCCCAGCGTGCGCGTGAGGCATACAGTAACGTACCGGTCATACTCGGCGGAGTAGAGGCCTCGCTCAGACGCCTTGCCCATTACGACTACTGGAGCGACAGTGTCAGGCGATCCGTCCTGCTCGATGCAAAGGCCGACCTCCTCGTATACGGAAATGCGGAACAGCAGATAAAAGAAATTACCTGCCGGCTTTCACAGGGAGAGAATGTTCGCACGATACGAAACATACGAGGCACCCTGTTTGCAATTGGTGAGCAGGAGAATGACGCTGCCAACTCGAGCAATGCTGTTGAGATGCCCTCATTTGAAAAAGTTAGAGACGACCCTGATGCATTCAACAGAGCTACACGGATTGCATACGAAAACACAAACCCGTATGCATCCCGCACTCTTTTACAGCGTCATGCAAAGAGAGCAGTTGTTCAAACGCCGCCTCCCCTTCCGCTTTCCCGGAAAGAGCTCGACAGGATCTATGAACTCCCCTTCTCCAGAAAACCGCACCCACAATATGAAAAACCGATCCCCGCCTACGAAATGATTAAATCTTCGGTGACCGTTATGCGGGGCTGTTTCGGGGGGTGCAGCTTCTGCTCGATTGCCCTCCACCAGGGGAGGTTCGTCCAGTCCCGTTCATCCGATTCTGTGCTCTCTGAGCTAAAGCAACTTGCCGGCTCAAAGGACTTCAGCGGGACTATTACCGATCTCGGCGGGCCGACTGCAAACATGTACATGATGGGAGGAAAAAATCTGCGGATCTGCAGCCGATGCACAAGGCAGTCCTGTCTCCACCCGGACATCTGCGCAAATCTCTCCACCGATCACAGGCCACTTCTTGCGCTCATGAGCGATTCTTCGAAGATAAGGGGGATTCGCAACCTGTTTATCGCAAGCGGGGTGCGCATGGACCTCGCCCTGAGAAGCAGCGAGTACATCAAACAGCTCTCGACACATCACACGGGCGGGCATTTGAAGGTTGCCATTGAGCATGTTTCAGACCACGTTCTTACGGCAATGCGGAAACCCGGAATAGGAGCTTTCGAGAAGTTTAAGAAGCTTTTTGATCTCTACTCCCGAAAAGCCGGTAAACGACAGTACATCATACCCTATCTCATTGTTTCCCACCCGGGTACTACCCCCGAATCCGCCCTTCAACTCGCTGTCTATCTCCAAAAGCATGGATTAAAGCCGCGGGAAGTGCAGGACTTTCTTCCCTCGCCCATGAGTGTTGCAACCGCGATGTACCACACGGGAAAAGACCCGTTTACCGGAGAAAAACTGTATGTTGCACGAGGGGAGAAGGAAAAGAGGCAGTTCAGGGCCCTTGCCCAGTACTATAAACCGGAGAACCGCGCTTTATTCAGACAGGCGCTGCGTAAGAAACCGAAAGGAGACGTGAAAGCTGCGTATGTCCTCTTGGGACCGAGTATCAAAACGTAACTTCGCGAGAAGTTACTTAGAAGTACAGAAGAGAAACCGAGCATTCACAGGGTAGCCGGACCCCCCGGTACTACAACGATACTTTTCAATTCAAGAGCGACTAAGATACGTTTTATAGTGGTAAATACGGCTTTTGTATAAACAAACCGCATTTTATATCATATAATCGGAAGTACCGCCGTAGTACTAGTCTATCCGCGGCACAATATCGAACCTTCTGTTTTCGAGGAAAGGAAGCCGCTTGCGTATCTCCTGTATTCGCTGAACATCTATATCTGCTATGTAGTAGCCTTCTTCAATACCCATCGACGACACCGTCACACCCCACGGGTCGGCGACCATGCTCCTTCCTACAAACCGTTTTCCTGTCTGGTTGCAGCTCATAACGAACAGTGTATTGTCCAGAGCACGGGAACGGATATTGAGCTGCCAGTGGTCATGGTTCGGTTGGAAATAAGCTGCCGGAAGAAAAACAACCTGCGCGCCGTGAAGCGCATAGTAACGGAATATTTCCGGAAACCGGATATCATAACAGATCGCAGTGCCGAATGTAAGGCCCTCGAGCACAACAAGCAACGGTTCGCTACCGCTGTTTATTCCTTTCGACTCACCGTAATTGAAGGCATCGAACAGATGCATCTTACGGTATTTGCCACATATTTCGCCCTCCCTGTTGTAGACGACAGCAGTGTTATAAACATCAGGGCCATCTTCTTCAAAAATTGAACCGCCGATTATGTTAACAGCGTAGGTTTTCGCAAGCCTGCTTACATTTTCGGTAAATTCAGAAGGCACGGTATGCGTGTAGTTCCCAACCTCTTCCGGAGGGCATACGATCTCATACATTTCCGGAAAAACGATGAAATCGGGTTTTTCCTTAACCGCCTCTCTGAAAATCGATGTAACTTTTTCGATATTTCTGGCCGGATTTTTTTCCGTTTCGATCTGTATTCCGCATAGACGGTACCTTCGCATATCTTCTCCTGTTTTCCGCTAAAACCCCACGGATGAAAGCATATGGGATTACCTGCATTCAGCCCTCAGGATGTTCCACGAGCAATCGATTGCATGGCACTGATAATTTCACTGAATGAAAACGGCTTTTTAAGGTGCAAGCTCCCGGTTTCCTTGAAAAAATTTCTCGTCTCCGTGCTGAGTGTGTCACCGGTTATGAAGAGCAGCCTGTGCAAAAGTTTCGGATTCCTGTTTTTTATCTCCTCGTAAAAGGTTTTGCCGTCCATTTCCGGCATCTTCATATCGGTAATAACGAGCTTTACATCGGATTCACCCAGTTTTTCGAGTGCTTCACTTCCCGATGTGGCAGTAATAACCGAAAACCCCTTTCCGGTAAAAAAATCATTCAGAAGGTTGACGATAATCGGCTCGTCATCTACAACGAGAATCGATTCTCCGTGGGCATTAATGTCCTCATCCTTCACCTGCCCTCCCGGCGTTTGAACAACAGAAGGCGCAACACTGACCATGCGCTGGGCAGGGAGCGTAACCATAAACATCGTCCACTCCGGATCACTGCGCACCTGAATGTCGCCGTTATGGCTTTTAATAATACCATAGGAAGTTGAAAGCCCGAGCCCGGTGCCCCTGCCGACCTCTTTTGTCGTGAAAAAGGGATTAAATATATTGCCTATTATATTCCCCGGTATCGAAGGGCCGTTATTCGCAATAGTAACACACGCCTCTTTTTTTTCATCATCGTACGATGCTCCGATCCTTATTACCCCACCCTCTCCGTTTTCATGGATAGCCTGCTCTGCATTGATGATGATATTCAGAAACACCTGCTGGAGCCGTACAAAGTTTCCGCGTACCGAAGGCAGCTCATCCTGAAATTCGGATTCAACCTGTATGTCATTGACCTTCATCTCATAGCTTCTCAGTGAAATTGTTTTCTCGAGCACTTCCTGAATAGAGACCAGTTCAGTATCCACCTTCTCCAATCTGGCAAACCGCAGGAGATCCTTTACTATTCTGTCTGCTCTTTTTATAGAGTCCAGGATGTTCTGGAGTTTTTCATGCTGCTCCTCAAGACCCAGGTCGCTCGAGACAAGAAGTTCGGCATACCCCATTGCACTGAACAGAGGGTTATTCAGCTCGTGCGCAACGCCTGACACAAGTTCCCCAAGGGCGGCAAGTTTTTCGGACTGAATGAGCTGCTCCTGGGTGTGTTTCAGTTCTTCAATAGCATCTTTGAGCTGTTCGTTTGCGAGACTGGTGCGCTCACTCTGAACCCTGAGTTTCTCCTCCGTTTCCTTTCGGCGTGTTATGTCCCGAAGAATCTCCATCTTGTTCAGGCTTCCATCCGGATTTATAAGCGGTGATGAGATGATATCAAATGTCTTTCCGTCCTCCCGCCTGAGCTCCCATCGAACGGTTTTTCCTTCCCGAATACCCTGCCATTTGCAGAAGCTGCAGGGAATAGTACCGCCATACAGATACTGATAGCACTTTCTCCCATGCCCGTCACCCAGCTCCTTTTCGAGCGCACGGTTTGTAAAAGTGATGTTATAATCTTCGTCGGAAATATATATCCAATCGATCATACTGTTGAAGATATCGTTCACCCTGTCCCGATGGGCCTCTATTTCATTCTCGAGCAGCACACGCTTCGTAACATCCTGCATCGTTCCGATAATACTACCTTCTCTTCCGCTGTAAATGGAGGCATTAATTTCAACGAATGCCTGCTCACCATCCTTTCTGGGAAATGTTATAACAAAGGGATCGATATGCTTTTTCCGAAGCACCTGGCCACAATTTTTTCTGAGCAGTTCACGGTCATCCCCCGGTAATAACGTGTCAAAGGAATCTGTAAACTCATCAACACTGTATCCGAAAATCCGCTCAACCGACTTACTGACATATGACATCTTTCCTTCGCTGTCCAGAATAAAGACTGCTTCATCGATTCCGTCTACCAGCGTCCCGTACTTCAGTTCGGTCTGCTCGAGCTCTTTCTTCATCCTGAACTCGTTGGAAGCTTTGTCCAGAATGAAGGGCAGCTTATCGATACTTTCCCTCGTCTTACATATGAAATCATATACACCGAGTTTAATTGCCTGAACCGCAATTTCAATATCCTCCACGCTGGTAATCATGATAACCGGTGTATCGATTTGCTTTTCCTTGAGCCACTTCACGAGATCGATACCACTTTTCCCCTTCAGTCTGTAATCAAGAAGAATTATTCCATAGGAGCTTTCCCCTAGATGCGCAATCGCATCCTTGACGGTTGAAACCTGAGATATACCAACATCCTCGTAGTAGGATTCCAGCCGTTTGCTCAGAATGAAACGGTGATCCGGGTTGTCCTCAACTATCAAGATCCTCATGCTGTCCGCTTCCTGTGATTTATCCTCTGTGCAATTTTCCGTATGTAGGCCGGGGTGGTTCCGCAGCAGCCGCCGATTATCGTCGCACCTGCGCGTATCGATCGTTCGAGAAAACCTGTCATATATTCCGGTGACTGTTCAAACCGGGTCTGCCCGTCTACCAGCTTTGGAATCCCGGCATTCGGATACATCACGAGGGGGCGATCGGTAAGCGCTCTCATTTCTTTGATCACCTCCACATAGTCCTCTATGAGACCGCAGTTCGTGCCGACAACGTCCGCGCCTGCTCCGATCAGCCTCTGGACGGATTCGGGCACACCGTTTCCGAAAAGTGTTTTGAACCCGCCTTTTATCCTGTTGAATACAAGTGATGCAATAACGGGAAGGCCGAGCTCTCTTTTCAGGGTCTTCACATAGATTTCAGCCTCGTTTAAATCCATCATTGTTTCAATAATAAACAGATGAACCCCGGCCTCTGCCAGAACCCTCGCCTGCGAAAGACAGGAACTTTGGGCCTGTCCCTCAGAAATCTCCATACCGAATATTTTTCCGGACGGTCCTATTGATCCGGCAATAAATCTCTGCTCCTGCCTTTCCTCTTCCGGGATATCCGTGTTGTCGCGAAAAAGCTCCAATGCTTCCTTTGCGAGCATAACTGCTCTCCTGTTCACATCCTCAACCAGATACTGTTTTTCCTTCATCCCCATTTTGAGCGGAGAGCCCCCGAATGTGTTCGTGGTGACGATCTGCGCACCGGCAATAAAGTATTCGAGATGTATTTCCCGTATGACATCGGGACGTTTAATATTCCATTCTTCAGGCAGGTCTTCGGGCGTAAGCCCACGCTCCTGAAGGATGGTTCCGAATCCTCCGTCCAGAACGCAGTATTCTTGATCGATCAATTCCAAAAAATTATCTTTCATTTATTAATCCCGTCTTTCCTTATTTCCTCTGTCCTGTTACTGTATATTACTACGTATATCGACCGTCGGAGAAATTCTTTTTTGATTTGAGCGGTTAAATATAATAGAGTATAATATAGAAAGAGAGCTCTGCTGGAGGATTGATATCTGTGCAGTACAACATACTTATTGCTGAAGATGACGCAAATATTGCGAACCTTATTAAAGAGCTCATTACACGGAAGGGAAATAACGCCCTTGTTGCCCGTGACGGAAAAGAGGCCTTCAAAATATTTTCTAATATAAAAGTAGACCTTATTATCACTGATTTAAAAATGCCGAATATTGACGGTATGACGCTTATAAAAATGGTTCGTGAAACAAATAGCAAAGTACCCGTAATCATTATCACCGGCTATGGATCGAAGCAAAACAGGGAACTTGCCAGACAGTACGGCGTTCGCGAGATACTTTCAAAACCCAGTCCCCTGATCGAGATTTCAAACGCGATTGACCGGGCTCTTGAGCCGGGTAATCTGTAATCATTTTATTAACAGATATCCATTCATCTTTCTCTGCAGCACCCGCATGGGGTTGCCTGAAAGATCTAGAGCATTCTTTAAAAGTACCTTTTGTTTGCCCTCCCCGAACACTTTTTTTATATTTAGAGCGGATGTCTCAAATAGCGACTGTATAACGCTGAAATGTAATTTTTATAATGCTCTTCCTGATCAACAGTTGAAAAGGTGACTATCATGAAGGATATAAAATGGAATATCGGCATTCCTTTTGCCGTTCTTTCAGCGATTCTCCTCCTTTTCTCGTTTCCACCGTTTAATCTGAATTTTCTCGCATTTATCGCGCTCGTGCCGATTCTTTCAGTCGTTTACAGCACAACATTGAAAAAGACGCTCGCATACGGCGTTGTTTTTGCGTTTATCTTCTTCTGCCTGTTCCTGTTCTGGATGAATGCCTATCTCGCCGTTGTGGGGGTGCTGTTCGTAACGGTTGCATTCGGAAGCTGTTTCGTAATAAGCCTTCTCCTTATTAATATTACATCAAGGGCCTTCCCTGCCTACAAAACAGTACTCGTCCCTTTTATCTGGATCGCGATCGACTATATCAGAAGCTTCGGGTTTTTAGGATTTACGTTCGGTTCGATTGGTTATACACAACATAACTTTACCCGGTTTATTCAAATAGCCGATATAGGCGGCGAACAGCTCGTCGCTTTCATCGTTCTTCTCGTCAATGCCGGTCTTGCCGCGGTTCTCTCTCATGTATACGAGACGAAAAAGTTAAACGCAGGTACGCTTGCGAAAAAAATTCACCCGGTGACATCGTACTCCCTGGTTGCAGCTGCTGCCCTCATTGTCTTTAGCCTCATATATGGCACAGTCAGACTCAATGAGCCGATAGAGAAAAACCCTTCCATGAAACTGGCGCTTATTCAGGGGATTTCAAGCCCGAGAACCACGTGGAAGAGGGAAAAATGGAAAACTCTCAGGCGCCTGTTCGAACTTTCCCGAGAATGCAAAAGAACCGATCCGGATGTCGACCTCATCGTATGGACCGAAACTGCAATCAGGACGAGCCTGCGGCCCAATCTCATATACGGTACACCCTATCATACGAAAATACGAAGGCTGATACGGGAGCTTTCCACCTACTTCATTATAGGCTCGCCGGACAATTACGAGGCAACAGGCGCTCAAACGGTTAATCCCGACAACCTTACATCGATCTATCCTACCAAGGGCGAGGAGGAGGTATGGACGAACAGCGCCTATTACCTGAACCCCGAGGGTGAGATTATCGGAAAATACGACAAGCACAAGCTTACCCCTTTTGGTGAGCATTTCCCTCTTGGAAAAAAAATCCGTTTTCTTCAGAAAATTCTCAATAAATTCACGGACAGCGCCGGATTCACCCCGGGAAACCAGTACACGGTATTCGAGCACAACCCGTTTAAATTCAGCGTTGTTATATGCTGGGAGGGAACCTACGGGTACTTTATCCGCAAATTCGTCAACAACGGGGCGGATTTTATCATCAATATATCGAACGACATGTGGACGCGCACCAGAGCCGGCCATTTCCAGCACTTCACGATGACGAAATTCAGGGCAATCGAGAACAGAATATGGTATGTAAGGGCAGGTAACGACGGCGTCACCGCTTTCATAGATCCACACGGTATAGTACGGGAAATACTTCCCATAAAGAAGGTCGGGTATCTGGTGGGAACTGTAGGACCACGGGGTAAAACAACATTTTACACAAAGCATGGGAATATTCTGCCGAAGCTGAGCCTTGCTGTCTGTCTGGCCTCATTTATATGGGGTATATTCATTCTGATAAGAAGCAAATCCATACCACATCATCCAAAGAGGCGCAATGTCCGATAAAAGAAGAATTATCCTGCTAAGGCACGCTCAGAGCACTGCAAACAGCATGCTCCTGCTCACCGGCAGAAACGACCCGGAGCTGACCAGGCTCGGTTTCAGGCAGGCAAAGGAGGCGTCAAGGATTATCAAAAAGAGGTTCCCCTTAATCGACTCCCTGTATGCAAGCCCCATGAAACGGTCACTTGCAACTGCCGGTATCATCGCTAAAAAAGTTAGGGCGCCCGTCATCCAGGATGAACTTCTCATGGAAACCGATTTTGGAGATTGGGAAGGGTCGAACAGGGAAGAGCTTGTTCAAAAGCCCGAATGGAATGAGTACATTCAGGACCCCTTTCACTTCCGTTTCCCGGGTGGTGAATCCCCGCAGGATGTTAAGAAAAGGATCCTGCAGTTCAGACAAAAGATGCTCGCGCGAACCGAATGGGAAAATATTGTCGTCATCTCACACTATACACCGATAGTTTTTTATATTCTGAGTGTCTTGAACAGCGACGATGAAAAACGCGCAGCATTCAAAATTGGAAATGCAGCCGTTACATCAGTGGTTGCCAGCGAAAACGGTTCCTATCTCGAGTTTCTGAATCTCACTCGGCTGTAGCGAACGGCCGGTCCAATATCCGAAAAAGCAGACATATGAAGAGGGAAGGACGATGTCATATACGTATATTACCGGAGGGGCGAGCTCCGGAAAAAGCGGGTATGCGCTCAAGCGCTTTATCGGCAGGCGGGATGTTACTTATATTGCCACCGGCATCGAAACCGACGAAGAAATGGCCGGACGTATCGAACTGCACAGAGCCGCGCGTCCCTCAGAATGGAAAACAATCGAAGAGCCGATTGATATCATTCGGGCAGTTCGCAATTCAAAATCCGGTGCGCTCATCATCGACTGCCTCAGTTTCTGGGTATCCAGCCTTTTCTGCAGCGAAAAACTGGGTCATGATGATATTGTTGCAAAGGCGGGTACAGCAGCGGAATTTTTTGAGAAAATCGACCGGGAGATCATTGTTGTCACCAACGAGCTCGGCATGAGTCTCATCCCCGAACATAGAGAATCACGGGCGTACAGGAAAACCGCGGGTGAGGTAAATCAGATTTTCGCCAAATATGCAAAAGACGCATACTTTGTTATTAGCGGCATCCCTGTTAAAATTAAGTAGAGAGATAAACGTAAAAAGGTTTCAGAGAAAAAATAAAAAATCTAAAGGGTTACTACTCCACTATCTATTACAAAAATGGGTACTAGTAACATCGGTTAGGCTGCACCGAGGGTTAAGGTGACATCGAACAGGCGTCGCTGTCTCAGCAGAGTTACGGCAGCTTCCTCACCTGGATTCAGCCTGGTTAAAAGTTGATGAAGTTCGTCTACGGTGCTGATTTTCTTCCCATTAAGTGAAATGATGAAATCTCCCTCCTCTGCTCCCGCATGTTTCGCCGGGCCCTGTGATTCTACCGAAACAATCTGCACAACAGTTGCTGTTTTCAGGCTGAGCTGATGCTGTTGCTTACGGGTCACCGGCCGCACCTGTACTGCAATTCCAAGGAAGGAGCGGCTCACTTTCCCATGAGAAACGAGCTCGCCAGCCACCCACTTTGCAGTGTTAATCGGGATCGAAAGGCTTATTCCCTGTGCCATAAATATCATCGCCGTGTTTATCCCTATTACCCTGCCTCTGCTATCCACAAGGGGTCCACCCGAATTTCCAGGGTTAATCGCTACGTCTGTTTGAATGATATTTTCGATGAGCCTGCCTGATGAGCTGCGAAGAGATCTGCCGAGGGCGGATATTACACCTGCGGAAACAGTGCTCTGAAAGCCGAGTGGATTCCCGATAGCAATGACAAGCTGTCCAACCCTGAGCTGATCTGAATCACCAAGCTCTGCGAATGCGAGTCCATTTGCCGACACCCGAACAACGGCAAGGTCAGTTGCCGGATCTGTCCCGATGATCCTGGCATCATAGCTGCTTCCATCAGTTAGTGTCGCCCGTACGCCCAGGCTACTCTCGACAACGTGGTTGTTGGTAAGAATAAAACCATCAGGCGCAATGATAACCCCGGAAGCGGCGCCCTCCGCTCCCTGGCGCTGATCTTCCTCGCGCTTTATGCCGATTGCGACAACAGCGGGGCCGACTCTTTCTACCACCCCTATCACCGCACGGGAGTATGCATCCAGCAGCTCTACATCTTCAAGGGCCCGTGAACCTACGGGTGAGAACTCATTACTTTCAGCCTCAACTCTATCCGTGAGCAGCTGCATTACATTCGATAGATAATCATTCCTGGTATCGTTCATAGTACATGTCCGTTGAAAATCTTTGTTTAATAAATGGCATATTTTTCAAAACCTGTGTAATCGCCGAAAGCGTGCATACGCGATTCCTGTTTATACTATTAACATAGCAGTTCATCTCGTGCAAAACAAGCAGGTAAAAGAACGGGAAAGGGGTTAAAAATTTCTCATGTTCACTTCAACAACTCTGCCTGGTCAAATGATCGGTTTATATCAAAACACTGCAAAACCTGTAAATCCGTCTTGCTCACATTGCCGGAAATAATTCGGGAAACCAGTCTACCGATTCCCGGTCCGGACATGAATCCTCCACACATGCCGACTGCGTTGATATATCCTGAAATTGAACCGACTGTCCCGACATCGGGGCCCTATGTGTCATGGAGTAGGCTCCTGGCAACAGCAAAATCACCCACTTTCACATCCTGTGTTAATCCAGCGCCGATATACGATCATGAAGACTGTGCGTCTGCAGTCAGGATTTCAAGGCTTCTTCAGCCGCAATGTGCGCCGCACCGAGCGCTCCTATGAACTCCGGGTCGGGAGGCACGAGTATATCTACACCGAGCGTCTCTCGGAGAGCCAAAACGACACCGGAGTTTTTTGCCACACCACCCGTGAGCATAACCGGTGGTTCGAGCCCGACCCTGTGCACCATCCCCGAAATTCTACTCGCAATGGAGTCTGCAATGCCCCTGATAATTTTTTCCCGCGGATGTCCCTCAGCACGAAGAGACACAACCTCGGACTCTGCAAATACTGCGCACATGCTCGATATCTTCACCCCACGGTCGGCCTGTAGAGCGAGAGCACCGAGCTCTGCAACCTCCAGCTCGAGAGTCTTCGCGATAATCTCCAGAAATCTTCCCGTACCTGCCGCGCATTTGTCATTCATAATGAAATCGCGGCTTCTGCCGTCAGGACTCACACTGATAACCTTGCTGTCCTGCCCGCCGATATCGATTACGGTTCTCACCGCGTGATCAACGGCCCAGGCGCCCCGTGCATGGCATGAAAGCTCGGTAACGCTTCTGTCGCCGACACCTGCAGCATTCCGGCCGTATCCCGTTGTAACGGTGCGGGTAATATCGCTCCGTTCAACGCCGCCATCCTCATCCAGCAGTGAGAAAAGCCTTTCAGCAGCCGTGCGGCTGGAAATTCCCGTCTGAATGATAAAACGTCTGCATGGTCCTGCATTTTCAAGAATAACCATCTCAGTCGATACGGAGCCTATGTCTATTCCCGCCGTATACATCCCTGACCTCCGCCTAAATATCAAACAGAACACCGATATTCATGCCGCAGTATCGCCGGGCTTGCCGCATAACAAAAACCATCACACCTGTTATGAAATTAGCGCCTCTCCATTATCTCGAAAAAGGCCTCGATCCTTGTGCGATACTGGCCTTCCGAATAATTTCGGGGATCGACACAATCGCCGTCGAGCTCAATAAAGGGAATGCCGTACCCGGCAACCGTATCCCGTATCATTCGAACCGCTCCGTTGCTCTGTCTGCATCCCCAGTGAGAAAAGTGCACAACACCGTCGATCCCGTGACTTTCGATTATCCGGCCGATGTTTTTCAGCCTGTTTTCAATTGACCCGGACCATATCCGGCTAAGCAGTTTCCGGGCAATACTCTCCCACGGATTTGAAACATCGAGGTATTCCTCAACAGGAGTGTTGACCTCCTCTGCAACAATCACCGCTCTGAATTCCTCTTCGAGCATACTCATTATACTACCGGAGAAATAGGGCCGGAGATGGAGCCATAGCACCCGTTTTCCCGCCGCAACACCCTGAAAACCCCTCTTCAACCTCGCTTCGATTTCATTATTGTAGCTTTCAAGTATCCTCACACCAACCCGGCTCCCTGCAAACATCGCCCAGACCATCAGAAGGTTCAGGGTCTCGCTCCCGTACACGACCGGCGGAGACGCTTTCCGTGCATCTTGCATCTTGCTCAGCAAAGCGGTCATTTTGTTGGAATAACCAAAGGACTTTGCAAGCAAATCTTCCCGAAGTTTTCTGCCTGTAATCGATTCTATTTCTGAAACCGACTCCTGTACCTGGACGGCTGCATACTCAACGGCTTCCCTTTGGTCACCGTACGGGACATCGATGAAAAAAAGCGGCTTCGATACGAGATGTGCAACATGTGAAAAGGATTTCATGGTGCCGTCGCACGCATGTGATGTCGCCATGAGGAAAAGCGGCCGGGGAAGAAGCCCGAGGGTGCAGGCACCCAGAAAAGCGCGATGGAAGGAACAAAAATCCGATGACAACCATCGTTTCTCCGTTTCCTGGAGCAGTTGGGTCGAAATTCCGAATGAAGCGGCAAGCGCTCCGAGCGGTTCAAGGGGAAAGGGCAGAAGTTCAAAGGCATATATAATTTCAACCGGTGTGAAGAGACTTGTAAAAACCGACCGGCCACCCTTGAAAAATTTACTTCCATGCCTATAGGCAGCAAGAGAAAACCTTTTCTCTGAACGGGTTCCAAAACACCTGGCCGGCTGCAGGAATGTCTGAAGCATTGTAACAAGCGCCCCCCTGCTGATTTTTTTTGGATCAGGCCGGTTTAACAGTATGTCTTTTGCCTTTTCCTTTAGTCCCATATTCAGCCCTTACAATCGCTCGAGGAAAGCCTCAACCCGGGTACGGACCTGCCCGCTTCTGAGTGAAAAATACTCACTTTCCAGAAAAAGAGAGGGAATGTCCAATCGATCAAGTCTTTCCCTGAACAACGGGAAGTCAACCAGAAAATTATCACAGAATTTCAGACTCGTGTAAATAACTCCGGCTGACATCGTCTTTTGAGCAGCTTCAATTATATAATCAATACGCTCACTGAAGTTTATCATCCTGCCGCACGGCACCCTGGATAGATAACGCCGGGCAAGCGCATCAAGCGGCGCCTCATTTTCTGCAACTGCAACGGGGAAATACCGTCCTCCGAAGCAGAAATCATCACCGACGACTGCCCCGCCGCACCCTTCGATATACTCCAGCAGGGGCAATGTGTCGAAAATATTCCCTGAAACAAAAACCCGTTTCCCATTTTTTTCCGGACCCCGGGCGCTGAGGAGATCAGAAAGCATTTTGTTTGTTGTCTGTTTCGGCCCGGTTGAATTGAGGTCAAGCACCCGTAATAATTCCTGCGCGTTCATCGCTCCCGGATTATTTGCCCGCATATCGTACATTTCCTGCAACAGCCTTCTGTTTTCATTATACCTGGCAATTGAAGCTGCAAGCGCCAGATCTGTGATTTCGACGCCTGAAATCTCCTGGAGATAGACCTTCAGTTTTTCAAGCTCTTTTTTAAAATAGCTCACTGCATATGGATCAATTTTTTTTGGAGTATCTACGAAAAAGGTTGATATATCTGGCATATACGTATTAAAGATGTCGAGAGTCCTGCGTGCACCGTCACATGAATGATTGATGACAAGGCCTCGAAAGCCTTTAAGCTCGCCTGCAATGCTGAGATCCACTACATATCTGAGATATGAACAGAGCGTGCCCGGCAGATAGGCATCCGCATACCGCATGTTCGGCTCATGCGGTATTAAACGAACAGGAGTAAAACCCGCGGCGTCGATGAGCTCTTCAACCGTGTAGGGGCAGAGCAGGCCGATTTTTTTACTGGATGTCCTTTCAATCTCCTTTTGATAGGCGGTAAAGATGAGTTTTTCTTTCATTGAGTTCCGGTTAAAGTTACTTGATTATTTTAAAATTTATACGTATAATAGCCCTGAGTCTACAAAAACACTAATATCGCTATTCTTTTAAAAGCTAACCTGATAGATCTCTTCCTCTACAGTCGGATAATGGGCAGGGCTCTTTTTCCTCCTGAATAGCATAGATAGCGGGGTACGGTATGTCGATTATTTTAGAGCGCGCAACCAGAATTATGGTACAGGGCATAACAACCACCGAGGGAAGACAGCATACCGCGCTGATGCTGGAAAGCAAATCCGAAGTCGTTGCCGGTGTCAGCCCGGGCAGGTACGGCCAGGAGGTGATGGGGGTTCCCGTATACGACAAGGTGAGTGAAGCGGTCAAGAGGCATAAAATTGACGTTTCCGTCATATTTGTTCCGAAAAATGCGGCAACCTCCGCTGCACTCGAAGCAATACAGGAAAAAATCCCCGTCATCATTATCTGTACCGTCGACCTTCCCGTAACCGAAACAATCAAAATCAAAAACAGCGCCGCGCAGCAAAACAGCACCATAATAGGCCCCGGTTCGGCCGGGATATTTATTCCCGGTCAGAGCAAGGCGGGCACCATTTCCAATGAGTATATCCTGAACGGCGAAGTCGCCATTGTTGCGAGAAGTATAGGCAATGAAAAAAAAATATGTCAAAGCCTGTTCAAGGAGGAACTCGGTGAAAGCGCCGTGATTAGTCTTGGCGGTGTTGACATAATCGGAACCGGGTATGTTGAAATCCTGCAGGCCCTTGAAGAGGATGAAAATACACAGATAGTTGTTATCGGGGGAGAAACAAAGGGAAGGCTGGAGGAAGACGCCGCCCGGTTTATCAAGGATTCGGGATATTCCAAGCCGGTTATCGCGTATATATTCGGCCGTGAAGCGAGCCCCACCGTCGCCCAGGAGAAGGAACAACTTTTTCAGGATGTGGGAGTCACGGTAGTGAACGATATTTGGGAAATCGGACAGATAATAAAAGAATCAACCGTCGAAGAATAAACTCCTTCCGGTATCGAAAAAAAATAATGAAAAGCGATGTATGTCGCTTCGCGGCCGAGTTTCAAAACGTAACTTGCTCGAAGTTACTTAGAAGTTCTCTGTGTTAAAAGTGAGATAAACCACAAAAAAATAGGCGGGTGAACGTCCCCTACTCCACCGTCACATCGGTAATGCGGACAAACACATCGATCTTTTCTCTGTCTTTGAAAAAGGGTTTGAGACGTAAATAGGTGATGATGAGGCCGTCTCTGTGCTGCTCGATATTTGCGAGAAAATGGAGCAGATCTTGCAGGGGTATTGCGTCTATTTTTATCTCAACTGAAGCGAGCCGCACGTCATCTTTCTTTTGATCACCGCGAGGCCGCACGTATTCAATATTGTCCCTGATACCCGCATTCTGTGATTCGTTCTCGAGATAGGTAAGCACCGATACATTTTGTTTGTTTTTCAATGACTGCACGAGTTCGTTATAATTTTTGTTTTCAGAAACATAGCGTTCGGCTAGAACTTTTATGTTGCCGAGCTGGTTTTCGAGCTCCGTTCTTTCATACCGCAGGCCTTGACGAGTTGCGAGAAGAGGCACGAACACAAACTGATAAACAAGAAAAACAACCAGCAGGAAAACCACACCTGCAGCGAGAGTCTTTTCTCTGCTCGATATGTTCTTAATTAAACCCTTAAATTCCACCCATCGGCTCCTGCGCAACCGTTATATCCAGAACAAAAGTAACGGTAAAACCACCGGTGCTTCCTGTCGTACCCGTATTCGTTACCTCAACCGACTTAAAATAATCCGACATCACCAGGTCTTCTCTGATTTTATCAATATCCGAAAAACTCCTGACGTTTCCTGAAAGTTTTATATGCTCTCTATCTATAATAATATCCGTATACTCTATCACCACATCACCGGGAAAGTACAGTGACAGTTCCTTCAACAGTTTGAGGCTGCTCAGATGCCTGTCCGTGCTCTCCTCGAGAACCGTGATCCTCTCCCGTACTTTGCTTACCCGTTTTCTGGCATCAGTTTCATCCACGACCGCGCTGCCGAAAGTGTTCTTTCCAAGTTCTTCGATCCGCCCTTTGAGAGCTGCAACCTGCTGTTTTCGAAAGCTAATATCAAACACGAGGCTTGCCGTCCCCAGTACAAACAAACATATTAAAAGAACACCTGCAAGTGTAAACTCCCGTACACTCACATATCCCTTGGCTCTCGGTTTAAACTCATTTTTTAGAAGATTCACCTGCAGCAGGGGTAACGAGATCCCGCGCACCGCCCCCAGGAGGGGGAGTGCAGAATAATCGAAAGATTTGATATCAGGATAATAATTGCCGATATTTTTCACTCCCACCTGGTTGAACGTTATATTCAACTCTTCAAGCAGGCCTTCGATCTTATCGCACAGCTCTTCGTTTGCATTAGACGCGCGATTCATCCATACAAAACGGTTCCCGGACAGCTTTGAACACATTAGTAACTGGGGAAGGATCCTCCTTTTCAACCCGTCATCGGTTATTTCTTCGTCCCCATCAAAAGCAACGAGCAGGCCGTTTATTATTTTCTGATCCACAACGTACTGAATGTATACCGATCGGTTTTCCAATTGAAGCAGAAAATATCCGTCTTCTTCAATAAGGGTATGCATACCGAGGAACAGGGCTACATCTTGCGGTATTACCGCCCGTAGATTTTCTCTGTATCTGCCGAAACTATAAAGCAGGGCACGCATTTTTTCCCGTTCAACGGAAAACGCCTGTGCCTCATTGCCAACAAGATAAAAATCGGTAATATAATCCATGTCCTGCGAAGGCAGCGAATCTCTCACTTCGTATCCGATAACCCCTTCGATCTTCTGCTGATCGGTAAATGGAAAATGCATCCTGCTTCTGAAATAGTGTACTGGGGATATAACAAAATGCACATTTTCCTTTTCAACACCTGCATCCGCAAGAACCTCTTCGACCGTCATCCCACTTACGGTATTCAGCAGAAATCCTTCAGATGCGGGGAGCTTCTCAGGAGAAATCATCACCCTGAAGCCGTCGAACGCTTCTTCGATGAACACGGCCCGTCTGCTGCCGCCTATTCTCCTGCTAAAGAGATCTGTTAAAGTAGACAACTCTGACCCCCTTGCTGTCCCTGACAACCACTGCAGTTATCGTCTCAATGAACTCCCCTGTCACCCCTGTTGCGGTTATTCTGAATATATCGCTTTTCACTGTGATGAGGGATGCTATCTCATCATATAATACATCAGACATTGTTTCAATATCCTTTAAATCAGCTGTTTTTGTAAAAGCATGCTCCTTCCTGTGCTCGATTATATCATTGACAATCGACTCATCCATATCCTCGGAGAGACAGCGGAGGACCGGAGGCTCTGCCGTATTGATATTGATTTTGCCGTCACCGTATACGGTTATATAACGATTCAGAGCTTCAATATCCTCCGGAAGATAGCTGTTACGCGCCGAAGGAGGAAGGAAAAAGATCTTTCTGTTTATACCCCGTACGAGAAGAAGCTCTCCAACCGTTAGAACCGGAGCGTTTCTCGCCTCATAAGGCGGTGTAAGATTTCCGTAATAGGCAGATTCAGCGCCAGCCGGCAGAGATACGTCATCCGAATCCTCCCAGTCTACGATTGCGTCAATGACGTTCGTATCAATTGCAAGTATATCGAATATGCGGTCGAGCATTGCCCGTCTTCTTTCGTCCTCGGTGCCCCGGCTGTTAACTAGTTTTTTAATGTTGTATTTTGCCTTTTCATCCTCGATTGAAACCATAAGACTGCCGTCTTCTAATGGTATCGGGGGAAGGGCTGAGTACCAGGAGTCTCCCGGGCCGTCGTAATCGTTTGTATCGAGCTTTAAAAGCTTGAGAGCGGTCTGTAAGCCGCCGTATGCGTAGTAGTACGCCTTTCTTGATTCTGCGTAATTAACCGCCATTCGAAGGCCGATGCCGCTTCTTTTTGAAAACTCGAGCGCGATGAAGGAAAGTACGGATACAAGTATTAAAACAGATATAAGTGCAAATGCGTTTCTTTTCATTCTACATGTCCGAAATAAACACATTAAACAGCTCTCGGAACTTTCTCCCGCCAATTGAAAAGGTAAGCTCTATGCTGTCCGGAAGCCCATTCATCTTCTCCGTATCCCATGAATCAAACCATTTCCCCGCGCTGTGAAACCGAAAAAGAAAGGATGTAAAATCGTTTCTCACTGTATATTCAAAGGGCTCGACAGATTCGGGGGGGAGCAGCGTATTCTGGTATATCCTTTTTTTAAGCGCCAATTCTTGGGTATCCTCCACATTTTGTGCTGGCTCATACTCAATTCGGATTATCTCGCTCCTGCTGCCAGGTTCAAGAAATGTCCGTGGAGAAATCGTGGTAAATACCAGGTCGCTCGTCGTAAAACCTCCAAGCTCCTTCTGCTTCGATACCAGGAGGGTGCTCTTGTCGCCTTTAATGTATATGGCGGAGGACAGCTCGACATCAAGCCTTTCAAGAAAGCTCCTCAGCTCGCGGAGCATTTCATCGTTTTTCCTGTGAATTTCGGACGCCCTTCTCACCGACACAAATGTTGTAAAAGAAACAGCAGCGATAATAGACAGTACCGCGAGTGAAATAAGGAGCTCGACAAGTGTAAAGCCTTTCATTCGAATCATAATAAGAAACTTTACTTTCCTGAAATTTTTACCACTGCTACCGTTACATATACCCCACCAATTCACAAATCCAATAAAACCAAAACTGCTTAATATCGGGAGAGCACCGTTCTCACCGAATACGTCCCGCTTTTACCCCACTCTATCTCTATCGTAACAAGCTTCAGCTCCTCCAGATACGGAAACTCGATCGCCTCTACGCTTTTCTTCCATCTGAAACCCGTAAAATAATCGTCCTCGAACTTACCCTCATCCGTCCCTGAAGCAGGATATCCACCCGAGATAACCTCCTTCATCATCATGTCGGCGGCAGTTACGGCAACGGTCAGGTCAGCCGCCTCCTTCTGCGATCGGAGATTGAAAACACTCCCGTTCAGTATGGCAACAAACGCTACCGACACGATGACCAGCGCAATCAGCACTTCTACCAGTGTGAAGGCAACAAGCTTCATATCATCCGCCCCTGTCGGTTTAAACTTAATCGATAATCGTACTTTGTACAAGGACGTTTCACTTGTAAGTAACTTCGAGCAAGTTACGTTTTGAAAATCAGCCGCGAAGCGGCGTATGTCCTTGACAGGATAAACCAATTTTACATGAACTATTCGGTCTAATGTTAGTATATTTTATTGACACCGTGAAAAGAATCAGTCTTCTAAGTAATTTCGAGTAAGTTACAGTTTGATACCCGGTCCCGGGGGGATGTATCCCGGGGGGATGTATCCCGGGGGGATGTATCCTGTCAAGGAAAATCCCGCTAGGGATCGGTCTCAAGAGGACATATGCCGCTTTTTATATTGAAAAGGGAGGTATGAATGGAGATACCGAAAGTTGCCATTCAGGGAGAGGAGGGCTCCTATAGCGAGGAAGCGGGGGTTTTGTACTGGGGAAAATCCGTTGAATTCATCCCTAAGAAGAGCTTCGAAGAGGTTGTCGGCTCCGTTCAGAACAATGAGACGAATTACGGGCTCCTGCCTCTCGAGAACACACTGATCGGCAGCATTGCACACACATATGACCTGCTGCTCGAATCAAACCTCCCCATTTCCGGTGAAGTGATAACAACGATATCACACTGCCTTCTCGCGACAAAAAAACAACCGCTCGATAGCATACGACGTGTATATTCACACCCGGCCGCGCTTTCACAGTGCACAATTTTCCTGCAGAATATGAAGAACTGTGAAATAATTCCCAATTACGATACTGCGGGAAGTGCAATGAAAGTGAGCAGGGAAAAAGATCCGACCATCGCAGCAATTGCAAGCAGCCTCGCCGCCCAGATATACAACCTGGAGATAATCGCCGAAAAACTCGAAGATTATCCGAACAACCAGACCAGATTCATCATCGTATCAAAATTACCCGAAAGCCGTCATTACAAGCATTCTAAGACCTCAATTGCATTTACTACCCTCCATCAGCCGGGCGCGCTGTACAGGGTGCTCAAGGTTTTCAACGACTACGGGATCAACCTAACAAAGCTCGAATCGCGGCCCCATAAAACCGAGCCGTGGCGGTCGTATTTCTATCTCGATTTCGAGGGACACACATCGGAAAAACTCATACAGGAATGTATGGAGGAACTGAGGGAACAGACGAATTTCCTGAAGATTCTGGGAAGCTATCCGGTCTGGACCGGCAAAAGAAGGCTTGAATCACCGGAGGAGGAGGCCTTTGAGGAGGACAGATCACATCTCCCCCTGTACAGCCGCGAGAGGAAGAAAGAACCTACGGTAATAACGCTCGAAAGAGATGGGATGGAGCTGGTCGTAATCGGAGGCGGGGAGTTCACCATTATCGCCGGCCCCTGCTCTGTCGAAGGGAGAAAACAGCTCTTCAAAACCGCGAATATCATAAAACGTTCCGGTGTACAAATTCTTAGAGGGGGTGCTTTCAAGCCGCGCACATCGCCGTACAGCTTTCAGGGACTCGGCGAGGAGGGGCTGCGGCTCATGCGGGAAGCGAGAGAAAATTACAGCCTGTATATAATATCCGAGGTCGTTTCACCTGCAGATGTCGAGCTCGTCGCGGAATATGTGGATATTCTGCAGGTTGGCGCGCGGAACATGCAGAATTTCACCCTTCTGAATGAAATAGGAAAATGCGATAAACCGGTTCTTTTGAAGCGCGGCATGTCAGCAACCCTCAAGGAGTTTCTGCTCTCGGCCGAGTACATACTAAAACACGGCAACAGCCGGGTTATTCTCTGCGAGCGTGGAATCAGGACATTTGAAACAACGACGAGAAACACCCTCGATCTCTCCGCCGTTCCGCTCTTGAAAGAGGACACCCACCTACCGATCTTTGTCGACCCCAGTCACGGCACCGGTTCCCGGAAGCTCGTGCTTCCAATGAGTAAAGCTGCGATGGCTGCTGGAGCGGACGGTGTGATCGTCGAGGTGCATTTTCAGCCCGATTCCGCATTGAGCGATGGAAACCAATCGCTCGACCCGGATATGTACCAGCACTTTATCACGGAACTGAAGACGCTGGAGCAGAAACTTACAACCTGATTATACCGAATCCATTCACGTTTCATTGAAAGTCGCACAGTCTTCAACTTCGAGCGGGCCTCGACTGTTTCCATACACCAGACACCCCGACCCGATCTGTGATGAGGGAGGTATAACGATACCCTCCCCGATTACGGTAAGCCCCTTCTTTATAATTTTTGGAAGATTGACATTTGCGTTATCTGAAAACCTGCCAATACTCGATTCGCTTCCGATAATTCTGCCATTTCCCTCGAGTACCACCGTATTTGTAACCTGCGCTCCCACACCCACCGTGTTGGACGGCAATATTACGCTTCCCCGTACAGCAGCCCCTCGTGAAATACGCACACCGTTAAAAATAACAGAATGCTCGACAAGACCCTCAATCAGAGCGCCGGAGCCGATCATGCTGTTTTTGACCGTACCGCCTTCGGAAATGGTGGCTCCCCTTGCCTGTGGGTTATTCAGCCCGGTGTAGAACCCAAGAAAATCATAGTCAAGGAAGTACTCACGAAGTTTTAAATTTTCTCTGAAATACTCGTACACGTTTCTGAAAAGGAACGAACGGCCGGGAATTTGCACTATGCGCTCAAAATTCCGGAATAAAAACCCGCTAAAGAGTTCCTCTGTGAAATTGTCGAACTCTCCCTCCCTCTCAACCCATTTCAACATCAACCGGATAAAATTTTCCCGGCTGATTATATACATATCGGACGGCACACTCCCGACTCGAACCTTGGCAATCCCTCGAAGGGTCAACCGATTAACCTTTTCCCAGTCCGTACAAACTGCATTCCCCGTTCGCCTGAGGATGAGGGTTCGTGTATCTTTCCGGTTTTCAAGCAGTGCTGCAAGGGAAAACAGATCGGATTTTTCTCTGCAGAAAAACGGAATGAAAGGAATATCTTCACGCCCTTCATGCTGAAGAATGTCCCGGATCCTGAACTCCATCCATAAAGGCAGTTCATCAAGCGGTCTGCCCTTTGGAACACCGGGGTAGTTCACATCAGCCGTTTCATTGAAAAGAAGCACACAGAAATTTGACATAGGGATTTGTTCGCAATGGATTTGTTCGCTTTTACATCGGAAAAATATCGGATTTATTTAAAAAAAATTGTATTGTAATTTGTACCGGTGTTGGTATAATATAGTTTGTATTTCAAGGACATTACAATGGAAATTTCTACACTGAAACCCGAAGAGCGTATTTTTCACGTAGACAAAGAGTGCTACCTGTTCTACCTCGGGTCCGATAGAGATGATGACCGGCCCTTCGCACGTATCGGTAACTCAAAGAAGCTCACCGATGTTATAATTAAAAATACTTCGAGCATTATCATTACTGACTCTATTACCGGGGATCCACTCCTCGAACCGATGAACATCAATCCGGACAAAATGGGAGCTGTCAGGTATGTGGGCGATAAAAAAACCGTCCAGAACTATCTCAACTTTATACACAACTACAATATAAGAAACGGGCATATAAGCTCCCTCGAAGACATCAAACAGAGTCATGACATGGCTGAAGTGCTCTTTTTCAAAGACGGAAACATCCGGCTTCTCTACAACCAGAAGCTGCTTTTTGATCTGAAGCGGGCAGAAAGAGAGGACCTTCATTTCAACGAAAATGCAAACAGGTTGAAAGGAACACTGGGGACAAATACACTCCGTTATTCCCCTGAAGATTTCAGCAGTCCCGGATTTGTTGTTGAAGGGGGCAGTTTCCTTCTTTTTCAAAAACAGAAAATAGCTGCATTCGGCCTTCCTGAGAGATATTTCGAAACACTCATCTCCAGGGGAATCGATCCCGACTGGATAGAAACAGTCATTGCCGACAGTGTCACGGACTCATTGATTCAACTGCTCAAACGAAAGCAGGCTACCGGAAAAAAAATCAGAATTATTACCGGCAACACCTCCGTCATGCGAAGCGCCGTACAGCTCTTCAGAGGAGATCAGCATACTCCCGTCAATGCCGAGATCGAGGAGTTTTTACCTGACAGTAAAAAGAAGTTTTTAAGTTTCGGTATTGAAAAGAAACAGACCGGCCACCGCGTCAGCGGCTACCGCATCAGCCATCCGCTTATTCCGTTTGAGCTTTTTTTGGCCCGTGAAAAAACACGACATTCCGGAAAAGAGATAACAATCGACCCGGCAAACAGGGTGCTGGTGGTGCCTATCGAGTCTCCTTTAAAAGGAACGGTAAACCTTACGGATGGAGTACCCTATATCTTCAGCGGAAAACTACGCCTTGCAGACGAGGAGCTGGTGGAGCGGTGTTTCACCGACCTTATCCCCCTCTGTGAAAACGTGCAGGACTCAGAACATACCGGCAGGCCGGGGCTTGAGCCCGGCGAATCGACTCTACTGACCATGTTCTCACGACTGTTCGATGATATTACGGGAGAACGCTTTTCGCGCACAACTGCCTATAATCTGTACAGACACTTCAAAAAAATCAAACCGAGACATGGCAGCAGTTTAACGTACCTGCTTTTCAACATTTCAGGTATTACCAGGCAGCTCGCTTCTGCTGAAACAGCCGGGCACGCCATGAAGGATATATTGATAAAGATAGCCGATCGAGCCTTCACGGGTTCACAGAAGGGAAGCATGCACCTGCCTCTTATCGGGGAGCTGTATACAGCAGATGGAGGGCTGCAGTTTTATTACAGGGCATCAAAACACCCGATAAGCCGGGACGACTGTATCATGTTCCAGGACAGCATTACCGATATTCAGAATCAGTGGCAGGAAAATCAAAAGTCGTATACAGTGGAAATGGAACGGCTGAATGCACTTCTCAAGGAGCTTGAGTCGGGGGTTAGCAAAAAGGTTTCTGCCGGCCGCATTCCCGAATCCGGAATTGCAACAGCACCGGGAGTTGCGGCAGGGAAAACATCGGTGAGCGTCAGCGGACTCGGTATTCCGGCGGGCCTCCGTAAAAAGGGGAAGAGACGCAAAGCTACCGCATCCGTTACACCCTCTCAGGAGGCGGAAGCAAAAGTAAGTGTCTCCGGTCTCGGTATTCCGGCAGGCAGGAGAACGGATAAGGATGAAACCAAACGGGGCAGGAATCTTAAAATTTTCATCCCCGCTGCTGCTGTTGTTATCGCCGCGGTCATTATTGCCGCTCTTCTCTTCATTCCCGGCACTAGATTCGGCGAAAAAATGAGGGGTGGTGTTGCAGGCGAAAAACAGGCGGCGGAAGGTGTAGAATCTCAAACAGCCGAAACATCCGCTGAAATATCCGAAGGCAAAGAAGCGGCACAAAACCAGAAGGAGGGTGTATTTACCATCAGCGTCGGTGATGAATCCTCACCTTACCGAATCGAGGTGCCGATTACAATCCTGGATATCTATTACCTCACAAACAGCATTGCGGTCAAAAACGGGTACAGGAAGCTGGACAGTCCGAAAAGAGCCGGAAGAGACCCCGACTGGATATACCCGGGCAACCCTTTTGTCCTTCCTGATGAAACACGATATACGGTCGCCAAAGGAGACACAATGTGGGATATGGCGCACCGTTTTATTAAAAAGACACTCGAGGCCGATTGGCCGACATATGTCCGCATATCGGAAGAGATCGATGCTCCAGACACCAGAACCCATGATAGAGAAACACTCAAACGAGAGCTTGAATCTCTCAAACAGCGATCGTACAGTGAAAATTTCTCCAGGGAAATAGATAAAAAAATTACAAAATTACTGGGGGAACAGTAAATTATTCTCCGATATAATAATATATTTCAAATTATTCTATCACTAGATCCATGCAGGGGGATAAATTTCTCTTTACAGGAGGAGAAAAAAAGCTTAAAGTTTCCTATATTTAACTTTGACAGGATTGAAGAAATCAATCAGAAAGGAGAATAAAATGGCCGCAGATTTACCAAGAAGCCCAAATGTCTTTCACCCGACCCGACCCTCCGCAGTTGGTTCACGAAACAGCCTGGCACAGGAGGGCAGAGTTCAAAACGAAGAGATGCAGCGTTCTATAGAGGAAGAGACCGAAAAGATATTAAAGGAACTTCGGATCAGGCTTCCAAAAGAGGTGCTTGAAGAGCTCGAAGTAATGGGCGGAATCAAACAGAAACTCTATAACTACTTCAACCAGAACTATCAGAACATGTTCAACCGATACATCACCACGACTGAAGATGAAATGGTGAAGAAGGTTCGGAATTTCGTAGACAAGGAAGAGTCCAAGGTTCTGTCCCGCTACACACCAAAGGAAATCGCCGAAATGCTCGATCAGATCGGCGGCGCCGACAAGTTCAATACCGGTGAAATCGAAAAATCGATCGTAAATATGTACGGACACCTTCAGGGCCATATTCAGAGAGGCCTCAACGATCTTGAAAACGACACCAATTCGCTGCTCCGTCAAAAAGTGGATGTCGGCGCGTTTATCAGAGGTGAAAACGCCTATTCAATCGTCAAATGCTCTTTCAAGGACAATTCCCACAAACCGAAAACGGTTACGGATGTGAAGCTGTCGATTAACATTCTCGATGCCGAGCTCATCAGCCCGATCTTCCAATACCAGGCAACTGTCGAATACCTCATCAAAGACCAGATTTCAAGAACCATCATAGATCTTATCGATCGCGAGATCGAGAGGTTTAAGGCACAGCTTGTGGATGAAGGCAGGGAAGAGCTCTCCGATGGAGAAGTGATGTTCGAGAAGATGAAGAGAGTTCCCAATTTCACGGATGATGAAAAGGAAGATGAGAAATCAAAGAGATACACATTTCTTGCAAAGAACCTGGTGGATAAAATCGAGGGACTTCGCGCTGAAATCGATCTTAAAGATTTCGATCAGCTGAATGTTCGTGAAAGCCTGAAAAAAATCGTCGATATGGAAAACATCAGAAACAGGGGGTTCAATACGGCGATAAACTCGATCACCTCTATCCTCGACACGAGCAAAATGGGATACCAGTACATCGAAAACCTGAAGAATGCCAGGGAGATGGTACTGAGGGAGTATGAAGATACTGATCCAATCAATCTCCCGGACGAGCGCTACACCATGCGCCTCAAGTACTTCGATCAGGCACAGCTTCTCAAAGACCGCGAAGCATATGACCAGCAGTTTGCCGCGTACAAGAATGAAATCGAGCATCTGTACGATGTTACGGAAATCGTGTATCAAAACAACAAGTCCTTCTGGAGGGTCAACGACTTCGAAGATATCTCCAAGAAGGTCAAGAACAAGATAAAACGAAAGATCAAGGCCGTAACCGGAGACCCGCTGTATGAGGACATGAAAAAGACGTGGAATGAGATCATGTACATCAAGGCCGGGGATACGGATGTCGAGAAACTCAACCAGACCTATCTGTACGAAAAGACACTGCTAATGAAGATGCTCAGGAAAAACCTCGACAAGATTAAGCTCATCTACGGGTATAAGAACCCGCGAATGCGTATACTTCTCGAAGACAGAAACAACTTCCTTATCAAGGAGTTCGATGCATTCGATTATTTGATCAATCCGTACCATATTCAGCCTGGACTTATCCTCGACATGGATATTACAAGCATAAAGAGGAAAAAGTTCACTCTGAACGGTATGGCCAATGTGCTCAATGAATTCCTGCACGGTATCTCCAAAGGGTTCCAGGATGCTGCATTTGCCTCATTCAAGCGCAGAAGATCCACGTTGCGGGAAGACATTGCGCAGAGCTTTGCGGCGCCAGAAGATATCGAGGAAAGCCAGACACTGTCGGAAAGCTACATGGGCGTCGGTCAAGGCCCGAGCGGAAAGTCAAGCTCATCCGCCGGTGTTAAAGGCAGAGCCAATGTCACACCTCCGAAGAAGAAAAAATCAGACCTCGACGACCTGAAAGAGTTGTAACATGGAAAATGAACTGAACGTACTGGCAAGCAGAGCAGGTTTCAACACTGCTCTGCGCCATTTTAAAAATGTGACAAGCTACGTGGGGGAAGTTGGTGAGGGGTTAAACATTGCGGACCTTATCAATGAATCGCTCGACTCCGGCGCTATAAAGCGTTTTCAGGTGAAGACCATATTGAGCGCGCTTCTTGTCGACAAGTTCGCTTTTGCCTACAAGTCTCACAATTTTCTCGATTCCATCGAGACAATAGACCACATAGTCGATTCTGTTTCCGAATGGAGCGGACTCCACATCGTTCTAGCCTACTTTCACCCTCAGGCGGGCGTTTATGCAATCAATCCGAAAAACAGCGCTCACTGGACGGAAATTCTCCCGCTTATCAGGGATGAGCTTGCAGTAATATACTGCGGGCCCGTTGAGGGAGAAGCGGAAAGAAATGTACTGAACAACGCAATCGCCGACTTCGTGAGTATACTCTACGGTAAAAAAGTGAAGCCGAAAAAAGAGTATGTGGGGAGAGAGAGGGTGGAACAGGCTCCGGTACAGGCTGCAGCACCCCCTCCCCAAGCCCCGCCGGTTGCAGTCGCAGGCAAGAGAAGGGTCACTCCCCGTTACTCGGTGCAGGTGACGAATGAACTCTTCCACAACGGAAATGTTGAAGCATGGAAGAAGATCGTTGAGAGTTTTAAAACCAGGTATAGGGGACTCGACGTTCTCATCTGGTACGAAAACGAACGTATCAACGATATAAATGCACTGTTCAAATGGGGAAAGGTCAAGCATGGCGGACTGATTTTTTTCAGTGTAGCAGGTGAAAACATCACTGCAGTCTCAAAATTACAGAGATATCTCTTTGAAGGCGCAAGCCCGCGGTTCGAAGTGTTCCTGCGGGGAGGAATCGGAGAAGTACTCGATTTATTCTGAGGGGTATGGTTTTCTCCATTAAGATTCTGGTTTCTTGAACCAGTATTTTTACGCTCGACTGACTTATTAATGCCGCCAGTGAGCGGTATTTTGTTACAATTACCTATTATTATATGCCGGAGGTATACATTCTATTAGGTAAAAATCATTAGGCAAGTGCACCATCAGGCATTTATCGATTTGAACCTTGTACGTTTGGAAGTTCACCTGCCTATTTATTTCTGCATACCGATGCAAGAAGAAACAGTGAGGAAAAAAATGAAAAAATACCACTCATTCAGCAGCACCGAATATTTCGACACACCGGAGATACAGGAGGTCGTCGGAGTTCGGGGCAAACGGCTGATGGAGCTTGCATCCCTCGAGGCTCCGATACTACCCGGGTTCATGATTCCCAATGAAACAGTTGGGGAGCTGGTAAAGGATCGGGCCGGGGCAAAGAAATTCTTTATAGAGCCTATATCCAAGGTCGAACGGCTGCTTGGAAAAAAGTACAACGATGAAAAAAATCCACTTCTCATAAAGATTGTTGAGAGTCCAATGCTCAATATGGTTAATGCCTTTTCGATCCACAATATTGGACTCTGTGAAAAAACCGTCGGCGGTTTCGCCACCTTTGTCGGTGAAGAGTTTGCCTACCACGAGTACAGAAACGTGTTCAGAAAAATGATTGAACTCGAAAAGCTGGGCGAGATAGACACCGCGCGGTTGAAAAAGCTGGATGCCTTTTTTAAACTCCTCACCGAGGCGAAAAAACAGCAGAAGGTAAAAGAGGCACTGGAAGAAAACAAATCTCTGTATCCGAAAGAAATATTTTCAAATGCATACGACCAGCTCTGTTTTATCATTGAACTTTTCAACAAATTCTTTCAGTACAGCTCGAGCAACATTGATTCCGCCGTTCTCATTCAGGCGATGACATTCGGAAATTACGGCGAGGAAAGTTATTTCGGAAGCTACTACACACGGAATATCGTCACCGGAGGAAGCGAAATCAGTGGAAAATTCTTTGTCAATGCATTCGATGCAACCGAAACCAAAGGCAAACCGATTCTCAAAATGCACGAGAGTTACCTGAAGGAGCTAAAAAAAATCGCACTGAATCTGGAAAATCACTTCAAAGAAATACGGCAGATACGCTTTACCGTAGAAAACGGGAAATTCTGGGTAATCGATCAGGTGCCGGTGCCCAATAAATCAACTCAGGCGGAGATTAAAACCCTGCTCGATCTCAGAGGTAGAAAAGAAGTAGATGATGCGTATGTCATCGGGACAATCAAACCGGGAAGGTTGGCTGAGATACTGCACCCGGTGCTTGATACAGAGAGCGCTGCAAAACTTCCCCGCGTAGAGGGGGGTATTGCAGGGGCAGTAGGCGCTGCGGTTGGGAAGGTCTATTTCAACACTGATAAGCTGATTAAAGCGTACAAGTGGGCCGTGCAGTCCGGCGATGATAAGAACTTCATCCTCGCGATGCCGGCAACCTTTGCCGAAGATGTAAAAGCCATTGAGGTGGCAACCGGTGTTATTTCTTCAGAAGGCGGATATGCTTCACATGCCCCTGTCGTCGCAAGAAGCCTCGGCAAGATAGCACTCGTATATCCCGGAATCAAGTTCGACAAGGGCGCTATGAAAATCGGAAGCAGAACGGTGAAAGAGGGTTCCTATATCGCGTTAAATGTCCCCTACTATGAAACCCCTGCAATCTATTTTGGGAAGGTCGGTCTTATCAAGCCTTCTCCCGAGGGCAGTGGACTTCTTGAATTCATGGAGATTGTGCAGAGAAATCTCGGTGATTTTGATGTCCACGCAAACGCGGACCAGCCGAAGGACGCCGAGCTTGCAAAGATGTTCAATGCCCGGGGCATCGGGCTCTGCAGAACAGAGCATATGTTCTTCCACGAGAAGCGCATCGATACCTTCAGGGCGATGATTATCGCAGGTACAAAACAGGAACGAGAAAAAGCGTTGGCCCAGCTGAAAGAGATGCAGGTCGCCGACTTTTACAAGCTCTTAAAAATAATGGAAGGGTTGCCGGTAACGATACGGCTTTTAGATGCTCCACTTCACGAATTCCTGCCTCACACCAAGGAGACCATGTCTAAATTTATCACCTACATGCGAAAGCGCTATCCGAAACTAACAGAAAACGAAATACGCAGGCGATCGAGCATGCTGAATGAGTTCAATCCCATGCTCGGTCACCGGGGCATCCGTATTGCAATCTCCTATCCGGAGATATACAACATGCAGACCCAGGCAATTTTTGAAGCCGCGTACAGCCTTAAAAAGGAAGGCGTCGACGTCAGGCCCGAAATAATGATACCCCTTGTTATGAGCGCAACCGAAATCAAGACAATACGAAATGGAAAGAAAATCGAAGGAAAGGCGATACGCGGAATTCGCGATATCGAGCTTGAGGTACGCAAGTCATTCAAGAGTGACCCGATCGACTACAAGGTAGGAACTATGATCGAGCTTCCGGCCGCAGCTCTGCAGGCGGATAAAATCGCCCGGTACACCGAATTCTTCAGCTTCGGCACAAACGACCTTACGCAGACGACAAACGGCCTTTCCAGGGATGATTTCAACAACTTCTTCTCGGATTACAACGAATTCGACCTTCTCGAGTATAACCCGTTCAAGGTGCTTGGAGAACAGGTGAAAGAGCTCATCGGCCTTGCTGCGCAGAGAGGCAGGCTCACCCGGCCGGATATCGTCATGGGGCTTTGCGGTGAGCACGGTGCTGAACCGCAGAATATTCCATTTGTGAAAGAAGCGGGCCTGAATTACGTATCCTGTTCGCCCTACGGTATACCTATAGCAAAACTCGCTATCGCCCAGCTTGACCTGCCGGAGAAACCGGCTTCATAGAAAGCGGGCCGGCATCGTTTCTATCCCGCTCTCCCGCTCTTCATCTTATTAAACAGCCGGGAAAATATGAAACAAAATATCCGTCAGGGGATCTGCAGTACTGACTCCCAGGCCGGTATATTAAAACCGCATTTGATGGAGGATCTGCACAACCCGGGTAAACACCGTGAGGAGATGCAGCTTGATCAAAGTCTCCGCTATACAGATACTTCCCGTATATTTTGTTACAACGGCCATGAGTTCCTTCCTGCCGAGGGACATCCTGTCAGCATAGGTTCCCTTTCTTACCTGTATCAGTTCGTCGCCGAACAGCGCATCCTTGATTGCATAGTCGAGATGTTCACTTCCGTTTCGGTAGTGCCGCTGTGCGGTGATGTCAGCTCCGCCCCCGATAGGGGAGAAATGTGCATCAATAAGGACATTCTGATAGAATGCCCGTGAAAAACTGATAAACACCTCAAGCCGCACCCTTCTCGGTTCGGAGAGGGCATACATTTTTAACATTTCAAGGCTTTCAATACCCTTTTCTATGGAACGAAGGCAGTCTCTGTACCGAAACTTCCGCACACCTTCATTTCGAAGCATTACATTCTCAAGCCCGTACTGATAGTAGGTATATATACCATCCAGCACAAGATTTACCGCCTTGTTGAAAAAAGCCTGGAATCGCACATGGCGGGATGCTGTTTCTGTTTCAGTGTACCCCTGAACGGGGTGTTCTGAGGTTAGATAATCGAGGACTGTTTCGTAGGCGAGATTCAGATCGGTCATAATCTTGTGTGCCCATGACTCTCGCCCCTTGTTTGAATCCGGATGGTAGGTTTTTGCAAGTTTCCTGAAAGATTCGTTAAGGCTCTCGACATTACAGTCGGGGGAAAGCTCAAGGAGTCTGAGTGCACGATCCAATTCCATGTAACAATTCCTTATAGTCTCCCGCGTGAAACGCGGAAATCTTTAATAAAGTACAGCAATCTTATTTTGATATACGTTCAATTACCATCAGAAGCTGTAATAGTACTACAGCGTAACTTTTACTTCAAAAGACATTTTAAGTGCATTTTAAGCATGTTTGTGGGCTTTTTTATTACCTTATATTATTATAAGATTGCAATAAAACGGTAAAGTTTCGCTGTAGCACTAGTAATAATGAGTTCGAATTGACTGGGAGTCAAATAAATTTAAAGTGTCACCCTTGCTGCTTTATAATGGAGGTATACCATTTCGCCAACATACAGATTTTTTACCTGTACAACCGGGATGGTTCAAGTACAGTATCGTGTCCATACAGCACGGCAGATAATCAAAAGACCGTAAAGGAGCAGAAGATGGCAGTGGTAAAAGAGCTTTTCAAAGCCTACTACAATGGAGAACTCCCGTTAGAGGGGGGGTACATATTCTCCTCGTTCTTTGACACTAATTCAACATATTCTAAACCTACACTTCATTTACCATCATAAAATCGATGGGCGATAACTTCTCCTATTATACATGATACCGACGACCTGTTCGATGTCATGGAAAAAATTTTCATAGACACAATCTGGAAGGACGCGAATGTTCCAAAAATCGATGCGGAAAAAACAGCCGGGTTTATTCGAAGCATATTTCAATACTTCATCGATTTTAAAATTGAATAACTCGAGTCTACTGAAATATCATACCGACTAAAGCAAAAGCAGTCGCGTTTGCGCTCCGAACCGACCTGTCATTACCTGTTCCGCATGGTAAGCATGCGGACGGTTCCCTGAAGCTCCTTTATCTTCTTTTGCTGGGTGCTTATTATAGCAAGCATTTCTCCGGCATCAACCCCCTCTTCCCTCGTGTCCTCAACCTGAACCATTTCGTAATCATTCATGGCCTCAATCGATGCAAGCTCATAACTGTCCGCGTAGTAGTCAAGTTCGAGCGGCATTTCAGGATATTTCTCGGACTGAAGAATTTTCTGCGATATTCTGGCAATTTGAACGGCCGCAAGCGAATCAGGACGAAAACGCGCAAGCGGCGCCGATGCAGCCAGGGATTCATCAACGGCTGCATCGTTAAATATCACGCCCATGCATTCAATATCGATTTCAAGGTCTCTTTTGATCAGGTCTCTTACTTTTGCTATCATATCGATGTCTTCAGGGGTTGAAGATTTGTTGACGATGATTTTAGGATGCAGTGCGTCAATATATGCGTGCGCCTTTTGGCCGAGAGCCCGGTCGATTTGTTTCATCTTTTCTATAATCTCACCCACCGGCGGAACTGCATTGGTCTTATGGGTACGCAGGACATTCTTTAAATATTTCGTAATTTCCCTGTGTGAAACAAACGCCCGCTGCAAAAAACGAAAAACGAGATTTTTTACAAATGCATACATATTGACAATAGATGTTTTTTGATTTTTCACGACGAGTATACCTGAATTGGAAATGAGGAAATAGTCGAGTACATGGAAATTGCTTCCCGATCCCAGATCGAGAATTATATAATCAACATCAAGACTTAAAATGCTATTCAACACCCTCTTCTTCTGAGAAAATGGTATATCCGCCAGACCGGGAACCAGTACATCTCCGGAGATTAAGCTCAAGTTCTCATAAGGGGTTGGGTACACTATGTCGTCAAAATTAACGGCACTGTCTGATAAAAAGTTGCCGAGGCCCGGGTTGATGTTTTTAATACCGAGTACCGTATGGAGGTTTGAACCTCCAAGATCAAGATCAACGGCCAGGGTTTTTTTTCCAGCGGCAGCCAGATCAACGGAAAGATTCGCAGCAATAACCGTTTTCCCAACTCCCCCCTTTCCACTGGCAATTGGAATAACTTTACGTTTCGAATTCTCGTTTATCACCATTTGTATTTTCCCCGATACGTTTTTATTCTATCACAAAAATAACAAATTCTATAAAGACCGGTAACAAATTATGGACAAACCGCCCGGCGAGTGCTATTTTCAATAAATCTTTTCTAATTTACTTCTCGCGAAGTTACTCTACGATATCTGGTCCTGTAAAGGATCGGTCCCAAAGGGACTTGCGCCGCTTCTAAGTAACTTCGGGCAAGTTACTGTTTGATACTCAGCCGCGAAGTGGTATATCCTGTCAGGGATGTACACCGATAGTAATACTTTTATACAACATATACAGAATTCTTACGAGAACAATTTTAAGTTTCATCCGTTTCTTTACCTTAAATATATTATACTATTAGTCACGTGGACGTACCTTAAGGAGGTGTTATGAAATACAAACGGTCTATCAGTCCTTCACTTCTTGCTGCAGATTACGGGTATCTAGCCGATGCTGCCTTACAGGCCGAAACAGGGGGCGCCGGTTCACTTCACCTTGACTATATGGATGGCCATTACGTACCAAATCTCAGCTTCGGTATCGATCTCATACCGGCTTTAAAGAAAAGAGTGCGTATTCCGTTGATGGCACATCTCATGATATCCAACGCCGAGAAACGGGTGGATGATTTTATACATGTACATCCCGATTATATCGTCTTTCAGGAAGATGCCGTCAATGACGTCGGTATGCTTATTGAAAAGATAAAAAACAACGGGATCAAAACGGGAATAGCGATTAACCCCTCACGCCCCCTGGCACATATCAAAGACTATCTGCTGCGTACCGACCACCTGCTGATCCTCGGTGTCAATCCCGGATTCGGCGGGCAGAAATTTATGGTTGAAACCCTCAAAAAGATGAAAGAGGCACACGAGTTTCGTGTAAAAAACCGATTGCCCTACGATATTGCGGTGGACGGCGGTGTTAACCTCGAAACAGCGGGTAATATTCTTAAAACCGGTGTGAATATTCTGGTTGCAGGAACTGCCGTATTCGGTAAGGATGACATCAGGGAGGCGATCGAAGCGATCGCATCACTCAAAACATAGGCTTACCGCATCTTCTCAAGCTGATCATTATGTTCTCTGAGAAGCTGCATCCTGTTGTTCAGTGCATTACCGGTAAGAATGATATATCGATTATCTCCCTCGTTTACTCGTATCTCAAATGAGTAGAGTATGCCGTTCGGTGTAAATGGAACGGCAATACTGCCGTCGTGTATCACATCACCGGGTACAAGCCGGACACTCTCGACCTCGAAATGAGGGGGAAAGGATGAAGGTACAAGGTAGCGGTCTTTCACCTCCCCCTCTATATTTCCTTCCTGTGAAGCAGTGAAGTAGTAACGTCTCTCATCGAGATCGAAATTAAACAGTATTACCTTTTTTTCAAGAATGGTTTTTTCACTTAAATAGTTTAATGAACTATAGAGACCAAACATGAATTGTTTCGTTTTTTGTGGATTAACCGAAGAAACAAACCGCGGCATTGCAATGAGCAGAACAATGGATAGTACAGCAAGAACCACCAAAAGCTCAATAAGCGTAAAACAGCGCACCAGGAATCGTTTCATATATCCTGTCCTGAAGAATTCTTTTGTTGTCTGTAATTACGAACAGGTATTATTCCCAGTTCGTAATATCCGCGTCATACCCCTCTCCTCCTTCCTGTCCGTCCTTTCCCAAAGAATAGAGATCATAATCCTGATTGTGTGTCCCGGGTGAAACATACATATAGTCGTTCCCCCATGGGTCTTTCGGTATCTTCGACTTGGCAAGATATCCCCCTTCCCGCCAATTTTGCGGTTCATCGCCTGAGGACGGTTTTTTCACAAGTGCCGCCAGGCCCTGCTCGGAAGACGGGTAGCTGCCGTTGTCCAGATAGTACAATTCCAGTGCCTGCTCCAGGTTGGATATTTCAATCTTTGCCTTTGTAACCCTGGCATCCTCGGGGCGTTTTGTAATCCTCGGAACGACGAATGCTGCGAGTATTCCCAGTATAACGATCACCACCATCAGCTCGATAAGTGTAAATGCCGCTAATTTACGGCTGTTTCTCCCCAGGCGTGAGAAATTGCGGAGCCTTCTAACTGACTTCGAGCAAGTTGCTGTTTGATACTCATCCGCGAAGCGGCATTCCCGCCAGGGACATTCCCGCCAGGGACATATCCCGCAGGGACTTGCCCCGGGAGGGCTTGCACTGCTTTTAAGGCCTCTGAACAGGTTTTTCGTTTTCATTGCATATCTCCGGTTTAGAAGAATATTCCACTTAATGCTACAACGAAACTTTACCGTTTTACTGCAATCTCATAATAATATAAGGTAATAAACAAGCCCACAAACATGCTGAAAATACACTTAAAATGTCTTTTGAAACAAAAGTTACGCTGTAGTATTAATAATAAGGTCAACAGAATGATTTTACAACTGCTATGATATGGTAAACATCGATTTTTTCACTGTCGATCTTTTTTTCCATCTTTTTAAAGACAGAATGAATCTGGATTTTCATTTGTTTTGTCTACCGATTATCTGTACATTGTATTAGCTTCACGTGCTGCTTAGCAGTACGAACAAATACCGTAAACCTCTGTTACGATGAGAAACATAAAAGATCACTACTCAAAAAAAGCGCAACTAGAACAGTACAGGGCGCGGTCGGTGTACAAACTTATCGAGATGGATGAAAAATTCGGCATTGTAAAAAAAGGTATGCGTGTTCTCGATATCGGATGTGCGCCCGGTTCGTGGACGCAGTATATGCTGAAAAAGATCGACCGCGGCTCTATTGTCGGAGTAGATACGGCTGGGACTATGCAGGTGAAGGATAACCGCTTCTCCTTCATTTCTGCTGATATACACACACTCACCGCTGCAGATATAGGCGTGTTCGATCTCATTACAAGCGATGCCATGCCGAACACCACGGGTAACAAATTCTCGGATGCTCAGAATTCACTGAATCTTGTCCGCTCTGTTTTCCGGCTGGCGAAGAAAACCCTCATACCGGACGGTACAGTCGTGGCAAAGGTATTTCAAGGAGAGGATCTTCAAAAATTTATCAGCACGATTAAAAAATGGTACGGGAGAGTTATCCTGTTCAAGCCTCGAAGCTCACGGAAGGAGAGCCGGGAAATATTTATAATCGCATTGAACTGTAAACGCTGAAAAGGAGCACAGCATGATACGTAGTAAAGCTGCGTTAACCGGAGCTTCATTTGCATCAATGCTGTTTGTCGGAATCGGATCCACGATTATCGGCGCGGCCGCCCGGAATATCGGTCTTACACCCTATCAAATCGGTATCCTTATGGCCGTGGAGAATCTCGGGTTTATGCTGGCTGTCATACTGACCGGGACATTATCGGATGTGTATGAAAAACCGAAAATCCTCCTTTTCGGAAGTCTTGTCCTTGCGGCTGCATTCTACACATTCTATATATCCGGTATATTTTCAGTAAACCTCATCATAATGTTTTTTATCGGTGCTGGAATCGGCAGTTATGAGGGGGTAACCGATGCAATGCTCCTCGACATACACAGTAAAAAGGAAGGCCTGTACATTAATGTCAATCACTTCTTTGTGACGTTCGGTTCTCTGATGATTACCCTGTACCTTATCTTTCTCCAGATGAACTGGCGACGTGCGGTGACTCAATCCGGCATCGCAGTTACGCTGCTTGTCGTTCTCTTTCTTTTATCAAAGCTTGAAATAAAAAACAACCCTCAGGAAAAATTAACCGAAAGAATCAAATTCCTTGTCGGTGAACGGGCAATCGGAGTGCTCTTTTTTGCCACAATCTTCGCCGTAGGAATGGAGCTCGGATCAGTCAGTATCATGACGACCTATCTCATGGAGTTTCGCGGCTTCAACCAGATTACTTCGAAAATCGCACTCCTCACCTTCCATTCAGGGATCGCCTCCGGTAGGCTTCTCATCGGCTATTTTTCAAAAAAACATCATATATCCTCTTTTATCACGCTGCTTTTTGGAAGCGGTATACTGTTCCTTGGCGTTCTCTTCTTCACCGATACAGGACAATATACATATATTCTTATCTTTTTTTCAGGAATGACGATTTCATCTCTTCTTCCCCTTATCATCACACTTGCTGGGCTTCTGTATAAGAAGCATTCAGGGACGGCGCTCGGGATTATCAAATTCGCGATCCCCATCGGTGGTTCTCTAATTCCCTTTCTGCTTTCCATGTTGACAAGGCTCGTCTCTTTTAAAGCGTCTCTGGCCCTGTTTCCCGTTGTTGCGCTTGCCGGATTTAGCATGCTCATGCTCAACATGGGGCATCTGAAACTGACCGGCAGGACATGAATATGCGGAAACATGCCTTCAAGAGGACTGAAAACGCATGAATCACGGCTTTTTTCTCTGTATCGATGCAGGAACTTCACGATTCAAGGCCGCTCTTCTATCAATTGACGGTGAAATCGTTGTAAAAGCCGATCAAACCTACGCGCAAAATAAAAAGGTGCATGAATACACAACCGAAGATTTCACCGGAGCCCTTACCGATGTTCTACATAGTATGGATATACAACACAGGACTCATATCGACGGAATAGGTATTACAGGCCACGGCCCGACACTCATTCCTATCGACCGGTCCGGACGTTCCCTGTTCCCGGCGGTAGGGTATCTTGACGATAGGGTGAAGAAGTACATTCAACGGTTATCCGATAAAAAATCAGACAAGATCGCAACCACTATGTATATTCCAATAGCCCTTTTTTTCAGGGAAGAGTATCCCGATATTTACAAAAACACGTACAAGTTACTCCAATCATTCGACTTCATTGCTTATCGACTCACAGGAAAACCGTTTGCCTCTTCTTCGACAAGCGGCATTACGCTGTGGAATGAACAGCGCCTCGTAAGAGCTGGGCTCGACATCGAAAAGTTTCCTGAAATTCGATACATGGGTGAAAAGATCGGTGAAATCACCGCAAACGCAGAAAAAGAGTTCGGCATTCCTGCACACATACCTGTGTTTGCAGTCGGTGCCGATTTTGCAGCCGGGCTCATCGGGACAAATGCTCTGGATACGGGAAGGTCATGTGAAAGAGCGGGCTCATCGGGCGGTATTAACCTCTGCTGGGATGCTTCCGTCAGCGATTCGCGACTTCTCTGCTACAGCCACTTCATTAAAAACCGGTTCAACATTGCAGGTATTACGAGTACATATGGAAAAGCGCTGGAATGGGTAGGATCGATCACCGGCATCGGAGGGGAAAAATATGTACCCAAAAGGTATAAGCCCCCTTCCCTCCTGTTTCTGCCCTATCTGAAGGGGGAAAGAACCCCGCTCTGGAACCCTTTTGCAAAGGGCGTACTGATGGGCATTGATGAAAAAAGCTCACGGCGTGATATTCTCCAGGCCGTATATATGGGCCTTGCCTTCAGTATCCGTGACGCTATTGAAATCATTGAAGAAAACGGATGCACCTTTCAGCACCCTGTGGTCACGACAGGGGGGCTGGCTGCAAATGACTGGTTCACTCAGCTCAAATCCGACATAACAGGAAAAGAGTTTGCAGTAACACAGACATACGACGCGGAGCTTCTCGGCACTTCGATAGTGGTTGCGAGAGCCCTCGGAGTGTACCCCGACATAGGTGAAGCAGCGGCAAAAATTGTCAGAATACAGAAAGTATTCAAACCGCAAAAAAAACTACACAATGCCTACACACGCTTATTCCGCCTGTACAAAGGCCTTCAGGTAAAGATCGCCGGACATTTTCTGATGTAGATGCTGGTGGTGAAAAAAATCAGGTTCAGAGGTATCAGGGTTGCCGATGTTTCAGACTGGAGCTTGTCGCGCACCAGAGCACCCCTCTTTCAGAAGGTAGCTTTTGGCGGTTCTGAAAAGGTATTGACATCACCTGCATATTAATATAAATTTCGTTTTTAATTTTGAGTTAACCTTCACTCTGTATTCTGGAGTTGCATATGAAAAGCTATTCTACAGTTGTACTTATAAAACAGGTCCCGGATACGAAGAATATAACCGGAGAAGCGATGAAGGAAGACGGCACCGTAAACAGGGCGGCATTGCCGGCAATATTTAACCCTGAAGACCTCAATGCCCTGGAAATGGCGCTTCAGGTAAAGGAAAAATACGGGGGAACGGTAAATGTGCTAACCATGGGACCGCCTTCCGCCGTAGAGGTTCTGAAGGACTCACTCTACAGAGGGGCCGACAGCGTATCCCTGGTCAGCGACAGGAAACTCGCCGGGTCAGATACACTTGCAACATCATTCGCTCTCAAGCAGGCCATTCTTTCGAAAATACCGGATTTTGATATAATATTCTGTGGTAGGCAGGCGATTGACGGTGATACCGCCCAGGTCGGTCCACAGACGGCGGAAAAACTCGACATTGCGCAGGTTACCTATGTCAACGGCATCGAAAAACTGGAAAAGAATGCAATAACGGTGAGAAAAGCTATTGAAGATGGATCTGAAATCCTTAAGGCCCCCCTACCCGTTCTGATTACTGTAATGGATACGGCGAATGAACCGCGTCCCTATATCGCAAAACGGTTGCTAAAGTATAGAAGAGCAGTGTCTGGTTTCGGGCTGCATGAAGAATTAAAAAAATATCCACGATTCAAGACACCGGATGAGCTCAAAGAGTTTTTGATCAAAAAAGGTGTATTTATTCCTATATGGTCAGCTGAAGATATAGGTGCAGAAGCTGAGCAGATCGGGTTTGCAGGGTCGCCGACGATGGTGAAAAAAATCGAAAGCATCTCGCTTACAGGAAAGGGATTCAAAAAGATCGAAGCGACAGACGAGGGGATAAAGGGCTTCGTCGCTGAGCTTATTGAAGATCATACCTGGTAGGTACCAAGGGCGCCAAGGGCACTAGAAGCACTAGAAGCACTTAGTGGGTGTCTTTAAAAGCAGCGGATGCCTCCGGCGAGATGTATCCTTGACAGGATGTATCCCTGGAGCCCGAATATCTTAAAGAAACTTCGCGAGAAGTTACTTAAAAGCGGCCCAAGCCGCTTCACGGCTGAGTATCAAACAGTAACTTGCTCGAAGTTACTTAGAAGACAATCACAAAGTTGTATTAATAAAATGGAGTGAATATGTCCAATTACGGTGATGTATGGGTGTACGCGGAACAGGACTGGGGAAGTCTCCACGAAATAGGGCTTGAACTTCTCTCCAAAGGCAAAGAGCTTGCCGACGCGCTGAACGTAAAGCTCTGCTCAATTCTTGTAGGATCTGATGTAAAAAAGCACAAAGACAGACTTTTCCAGCACGGGGCGGACAAGGTATATGTATGCGATAATCCGTCTCTCAAGCATTACGATACGGTGAAGTACGCAAAAGTCATCGAGGACCTCATAAACAAATACAAGCCTGAAATAGTCCTTTACGGAGCATCTGTGCAGGGAAGAGATCTCGCCCCGCGCATTGCTTCGAAGCTTCGTGTCGGGCTGACGGCCGACTGTACCGACCTTCAGATCGGGGATTACAAACACACAGATAAAACAGAATACAAAAATATCCTGTACCAGATACGCCCCGCTTTCGGTGGAAATATTATCGCTACGATTGTTACTCCGAGGCACAGGCCGCAGATGTCGACCGTGAGAGAGGGTGTCATGCCTACACCGGATGTTCAGGACGGTCGCGCAGGGGAACTGGTTGAGGAAAAGGTGAATCTCGATAATTTGAAGAATGTTACCGAGATCCTGAAGCGGGTCAAAACCGAGAAGAAAGTCAATCTCAAAGGCGCGCTGGTTATCGTATCCGGGGGATACGGTGTGGGGTCGCGGGAGAACTTCAAGCTTATCAGAGAGTTCGCTAACGTACTCGGTGCTGAAGTCGGTGCCAGCAGGGCCGCTGTAGATGCCGGGTTTATAGAAAAGGACCACCAGGTCGGACAGACCGGCACAACCGTACGCCCAAAACTGTACATCGCCTGCGGTATTTCAGGATCGGTTCAGCACAGAGCGGGTATGGATCAAGCAGCAAAAATCGTTGCAATCAATACCGATCCCGAAGCTCCTATACTCGGTATTGCTCATTACGGAATTATCGGAGACCTGAACGTTGTAATTCCGAAGATTATCGAAGATATTAAGAAAAGGCGGGTGGATTAATGGAAAATTTTTTTACTGAAAATCGAGATATCCAGCTCCTCTTTGACAATACCGACCTCACGGAAGTAATCGACCTGAAGGAATCAGGATATAAAGAGGCGGATGAATACGACTACGCATTTACAGACGCAGCCGATGCAAAGAAAGCATACAGAGATATTCTGAAGCTCGTCGGTGAAATTGCCGGTCAGGTCATCGCACCCCTTGCGCCGGACGTCGATGAAGAAGGCTGCACTCTCGATGCAGGTGTTGTCACCTATCCTGAGGGTATCAGAAGGGATATGGAAGTACTGAATAAATCGAATCTCATGGGGTTTACCCTCCCGCGTAGATACGGGGGACTCAACCTCCCCACCTTCCTGTACACCATTGCGATTGAAATGGTTTCCCAGGCCGATGCAAGCCTGATGAACATCTTCGGCCTGCAGGATATCGCCGATACCCTGAACGAATTCGCAAACGAGGAGCTGAAACAGAAGTATCTGCCGCTTTTTACGAGCGGCAAGGTAACGGGCGCTATGGCGCTAACCGAGCCGGATGCAGGTTCAGACCTGCAGGCTGTTCAGCTCAGGGCAGTGTATGATGAAGCTGACGGATCCTGGCATCTCAACGGGGTGAAGCGTTTTATCACAAACGGATGCGGGGATGTTCTGCTCGTGCTTGCGCGGAGTGAGCCCGGCACAAAAGACGGGCGCGGGCTCTCGATGTTTGTATGTGAAAAGGACGAATCCCTCGTTGTGAGAAGAATCGAAAACAAACTCGGCATACACGGTTCTCCGACCTGCGAGCTTCAATTCAACAACACCCGGGCAGAGCTTGTGGGCAAGCGAAGAATGGGTCTCATACGAAATACCATGGCTCTCATGAACGGCGCCCGTCTGGGCGTTGCAGCTCAGGGTCTGGGCATTGCGCAGGCGGCTTATCTTGAAGGCCTGGACTATGCGAAAGCGCGGGAGCAGTTCGGCACGGCAATCGTCAACATGCCACTTGTGTATGATATCCTCGTTTCTTCCAGGGTGGATGTCGAAGCGGCTCGCCTTCTCGTATACGATACAGCGAGAATCGTCGACCTGAAAAAGGGGTATGACCAGAAACTCGAGGAGAGCGAACAGCCGACAAAAGAGCTCAGGCAGACCGCTAAATACTACACCGCACTCGCATCCCTTCTAACGCCAATGGCAAAATATATTTCCACAGAGTATGCGAACAAGGTGGCTTACGATATGCTGCAAATTCATGGCGGCACAGGGTATATGAAAGACTTCAATATCGAACGACACTACCGCGACGCCCGAATAACGAATATCTATGAAGGAACAACGCAGCTCCAGTACGTTGCCGCCATAGGCGGAATCGTTACGAGAGTAATAGAACCTGAGCTCGATACGCTGGAACAGCAATTTACCGAAGATTTTCAGAAATCCTATCTGAAGCAGCTTCGCGAAAAGCGGGCGCTTTTAAACAAAGCAATTGACTATGTGAGGGAGAAAGATGACCACACATACCATTCCTACTATTCAGGCACAATGACAGATATGATGACAAAGCTTTACACCGCTTATCTATTCCTTAAATATGCCGTGTTTTCCGAAGAGAAAAAGAAAACAATGAAGGTTTATTTTGAACGCGAGATGCCGGTTTTTGATAAAAACTACGAAGCAGTAACAAGCGGGAAAAGCAGCGTAATCGAAGAGTTTGCCGATCTCCTGGAGCTTACTAAATAAACAAGCCAATCCCAGACTTTTTTCTCGACAAAAACTGTCTGGCCCCTGTATAATCATTATAAGAATTCAGCAAAGGTATCAACCATATGTGAAAAATTACCGGTCTAAAAGGGAGATGCTTTCTGATGGAGCATGTGTACTGGAAGTTTTTGGGAATAAAACTGATCAGCTTCAAGAGGCTTATGGACGGCCGCATCGTGGGCACAGGTCTTCTTAACCCGCTCATCGACAGACTCCGTCTTTTTACCATGATCGTTCTGCAATCGAAATTTTATAAAAATTATAAAAACCTCGGCACATGGCATGGAAAAAGGGTGGCAAACACATTCGCCCCGCCGGTGGGCTCGCGCCCGCAAATGAGAGCACTCAAGGGGCTTTTAAAAACACATCTTCTTGGAAGGACATTTCCCATTGCTATGACGTATGCGGTTACGTACCGGTGCCAGCTGAACTGCGTTCACTGCAGTGCTGGCAACCACCAGAGAAGGGATGTTCCCGAGCTTTCAACAGACGAGGCAAAAAGACTCATAGACGATAGCCTCGACCTCGGTGTGACCATTCTCGCCTTTACCGGCGGCGAGCCGCTGCTCAGGGATGATATTTATGAGCTCATTGACCACGTTGATCAGAGGAAAGCCCTTCCCCTTCTCTTTACGAACGGGCTTCTTCTTACCGACGAAAATGTGGACAGACTCGCAGAAGCCGGACTGTACACACTGTTCGTTAGCATCGACAGTGCAGATCCCGAAGAACACGACCGCCTGCGGGGCAAACCCGGGTTGTTCGAAAACGCCGTTTTGGGCCTGGAACGGATGAAATCAAAGGGCGTGTTCGTCGGCCTCTCGTCGTATGCGAGCCGCTCGAACACGGAGCAGGGTACGTATAAAAAACTACACAGCCTCGCGCAGAAACTCGGCGCCCACAACCTGCTCCTCTTCGATTCAGTGCCCACAGGCAACCTTATCAAGGACACAGGCGAGATGCTCACCGCCGAGCAGAGGGAAGAAATCTACCGATACTCCGCCGGAATATTTGAAAAAAGCATAATACCGCCTCTTTCCTCACAGTCATGGCAGAATTCAGTGGAGGGAAACCTGGCAGGAATCGGATGTCTTGCGGCAAATATACAGTACTATGTTTCTGCCTACGGCGATATTGCGCCCTGCGACTTCTCCCCCATTTCATTCGGCAACATACGAAAAGAACCGTTGAGGGCTATCTGGAAGAAGATGATAAAACACCCTGCGTACAGACACAAGGAAACGTTCTGCAGAATGCAAAATGCGAGGTTTCGGAGTTTCTATATCGATCCTATACCGGAAGGGGCTACCCTCCCTTACCCGATCGCAAAGCTGCCCCGGGAAGACTTCCGCAAAGGAAAACCGCCTGCCGCGGATAAGGCCGACACAAAGTCCGTGTCGCTTGAAACGAAAAAATAGTAAATCACACTGAGAGTCATCAGGACGCTTCGTGTCCGGATAACCCATCGGACATAACGATGGCGTACATTTCACCCAGGGCATATCGTTCAAATTCGATTATAATCAATTATCGAAGAAACCGATCCGTGTAGCACTCCTCGGGGCGGATTTTCTTCCGGATCAGGCCGAGCTGCAATAGCTGGTCGATCGATTTTTGCCAGTCCTCCCTTGTGGTATAGCCGAGCCCGTTACCCTCTATATCCGTGTCCTGCCACAGCTTCATCGATTCCATCAGCACTTTTTTATTTATATCCATGTTTTCATCTGTAAGGGTCGGTATCGATCTTTTTAAAAGCTCCATAACCTGATCTTTGTTGTTCAGAGCAAACTCACTCGCCTGCACCACAGCATGGACAAACCTTCGAACCAGATCGGGGCGTGACCGGATGAGCGAGTCGCTTGCAATAATTGCCGCGGACACCATCGGAGTTATCCTGTACGCCTCAATGAGATTGACGGAATAGCCCATATCCCTGAGCACGACAGCCTCATTGTTGACGTATACAACAGCTGCATCCACCCTGCCTGCAAGCAGGCTTTCGACCTGCGTGTACCCGATATATTTGATATCTACTTCACCCGGGCCGATTCCTGCATGCGAAAGCAGCATCTGAAGCCCTATATAGCTCGAACCATATGGACCTGGAAGGCCGATGCTCCTTCCTTTGAGATCGGCTGTGTTTTTGATCCCCTTTTCCTTCAAAGATACAATACCGACCGGATACCTGACATACATGGAGTAGACGACCTTCACCGGTATGCCTTTCTCCCGCGCTATTATCACCTGGTCTCCGTCAGATACGCCGAAATCGATCTGCCTGCTCGCCACGAGAGTAATGATATCCGTCGACATTCCGTAATCAAAGCTCACGTTCAGGTTTTCATCCCTGAAATAGCCCTTCTGATCAGCAATATAGTAGGGTGCAAACTGTACGTTCGGGATATACCCCATGGCAATCTTGATGCTGTCGGCTGAAAAAGCAATTCCCATAAAAGCGGGAACAAAAACAGCGATCAACAGAAAAAAAGTCGTCAGTCTTCTCATTGTTTCATCCTTAATACGAATTTTTTAAAACAGCCCACATCAAATCCACGGCAATGCACGCAATTAAACCAGTGTAGCATGTCATCCAAAATCATATATTCCTCAATCAGGTTTTTTAATTCTATGCCCGATAAACAGGTATTCGATAAGCGACATAACGAGATAGAAGAAGATGCCCATTACTCCCAGAAGAATGATACTCACAAACACGAGAGGGGTGTCGAAGCTCGACCTGGACATGTTGACAAGCGCCCCGAGTCCTGCAGACGCCCCCAGAAACTCCCCCACGACCGCGCCGATAACCGAGTAGGTAATCCCAACTTTAAGACCCCCGAAGATAACAGGCAGAGCTGAGGGAAGCTCGAACTTGAAAAAAGTTTGAAGCGGCCCCGCATCCAGAGATGTTAAAAGCTCCATTATCTCCCTGTCCGCCGACCGTATTCCCACGATACTGTTGATCAGGATGGGAAAAAATATAATGAGAGCTGCAATAAGCACCTTTGTGTTGATTCCGAAACCGAACCAGATGATGAGCAGAGGCGCGAGGGCCACGATCGGGATAGCCTGCATTGCGACGATATAGGGAGATAGTATCCGCTCAGCGATCCTGTATTTTGCGAGTGCATAGCCGAATAAAAACGCAAGGGAGGAGCCCAGGGCGAAACCGAGCAGGCTTTCATAAGCCGTCACTGCAATATTGCTGACGAGCAGGCCTTCCCTGCCTGCTGAAATCAATCGGTGCAAAACCGTCTTCGGAAGAGGAAGAATATACTCGGGCAGCCCGCTTATCCGTGAAATCAGAGCCCATATGAGTATAAAGGCGGCGACACCGACAGGTATGAGGAGGTATTCATAGTGTGACACGGCTCGCTGAAAAAGACTTTTTTTCTCTATCTTTTTGAGTTCGGTGCGAACATCATGGCTGATTTCTTTTGTCCATTCACTCTTGATTCGTTTTCGTATATCGACAACGGTCTTTGATATATAGTCTGATGAAAATATATCCTTTTCCGATCCCTTCATCCCGGGGTCCAGCTTCACCACATCCTTTACCATGCCCGGTGACCTCGAGAGCACCACAATGCGTGTCGAAAGCAGCACCGCCTCTGAAATGCTGTGTGTAACGAAGATGATCGTTTTCTTCGTTCGTCTCCATAGATCCAGAATGAGGAGGTTCAACCGCTCCCGTGTTATTGAATCAAGGGAACCGAACGGCTCGTCCAGAAGAAGTATTTCGGGATCGAGCACAAGGGCGCGCGCAATGGCGACTCTCTGCTGCATCCCTCCCGAAAGCTCTCCGGGGTACATATTCTCAGCGCCCTTCAGGCCCATCATATCTATGAGTTCCTGCGCCCGTTTTACATCAGGTTCGCGTATTTCGCTCCGGGAGACCTCCACAGGGAGGAGGATATTTTTCAGCACGGTCCTCCAGGGCAAGAGCGTCGGCGTCTGGAATACGTTGCCGGTATCCTTTCTGAGGTTATGCACAGCCTCGCCGTTGATAAGGACCCTGCCGGAAGTAGGGTTAATAATACCTGAGATCAGTTTGAGCAGTGTTGTCTTCCCGCTTCCTGAAGCGCCCACGATCGTCACAAACTCCCCCTTTTTCACCGTCAGGTTCAGCTTCGCAAGCGCCTTCACGGCCTCTTTCTTGTTCCGTGTAAGGGGAAACTGCTTTGTCACATTGCTGAATTCAATGAATCCGTCAGACATTCAGTACCTGCCCTGTAGAAAAATCACAGCGTATCGATTTTATGTACCGTGTGTTCTGGGGTTGATCGGGGTTATACTGGCACCGGTGAGCATCCGCGTCCGAATAAAATATATGTAAGAAAGTCGTGGAAACCGGGAGAAAACCCGCCTGCCGGTGTTCTAAAGGAGGCTCGTTCTTCTCCCATCCAGACTTTTACTGTCGGCTCCGGAATTAAACCGGATCTGTCCCCCGCATATGCGGGAGGGACTCGCGGGCTCTACCGCCGGTCGGGTGTTGCACCCTGCCCCGAAGAACGGAATAAATGTATCAATTTAATACAGGCTCGTCAATAAAAATGAATGCTCCTGTAATCAACCAGGCATAATCTGGAAGAAAGAGAACCGGGTTATTGTGCAGCAGGCAGCCGCAAACCTGGACGGCTTAACGCAATGTCGGATACGCAGGAAAACTGCTAAATGGCACTTTTACGAAGCGGCATTTCTTCCATAATTCTGAGCGTTTCACCGATATCTTTCATCCCGCCGGATGTCGTTATATCACAAAGGCATATACCTGCCATTGCATTTGCGAACCGCATCGATCGCTCGAGCTCCCATTCCTCGTGTATCCCGTACAGCATGCCCGCACAAAACGCATCACCCGCCCCGGCGGTGCCGGCGATAAATCCGGGAGGAAGCTCATACGAGGGGACAAAATGGGGTTGACTGCGCCTGAACGATGCATAGGCACCTTCGGGAAAATGTATGCAGACAAGCTCCGTATCGCCTCTCTCCACCAGCATTTTGAGGGCCTGTTTCAGATTGTCACCGTTCAGCGAGCCCGATCTTTCCCGTATCTCGTAGCCGGTGGTCCGGCCTGCCTCGATTTCATTGAATATTAGATAGTCGGTATACTGCAGGGCAGGCAGTACGACCTTGTTGAAACGGTAACTGCTTTCGCTCACCACATCAACCGATGTTTTCAATCCGGTGTCCTTCGCCATCTTCAGAAGACGCGCCATTCTCGTGCCAAACTCCGGGTCAGGACTGTCCAGTGCGTCGAGAAGCAGGATGTAGCCGATATGAAATATCTTCGATTGAATTCCGGAAAAATCGAAATGTTCGATATCGAGGTATTTGTTCGTTCCCTTGTTGTGGAAGAAGGTTCTGTTTCCCGTATCCTTCACCGTAATGACGTCCGTATAAGAGGTCATGATATTTTCAACTGCCTGCATCATCCCTGCATCGATGCCGTGCGCCTTCAAGTCATCCAGGATGTATCTCCCATCCTCGTCTCTGCTCGTCAGACCGACTGCGTACAGGGGCAGACCGATCTTGAGGATAGCGAGGTCCTTGAGTACGTTGTAGGCGCACCCGCCGCTTGCCCTTCTCTCCTCGCTGATCAGGGAGAGCATGCCCTCCTCCGGCCAGAGATCTACAATTTTTACGTGATCGATGATAAAGTTACCCGCTCCGGTGATACCCCTTCGTTCCATGTATCGCTCCCGTCCCTGCTGTCTCTACAATGAATTGATGATTTCAACAGCCCTCTACATAATTTTTAAATAATGGAAGATGGTCAAGACTTTTATCTATTACCGTGAAAAATAGTCGAAAAAATGCAGCTTTTTGTGCGTGGATGAGATGGATGATCGAAGGCCTGCGCGGCAAATGGGCCAGGGGACTATACGTTCATTGAAACCCATATACCCCTGTTGTTCACTGTATACAGCCGGTTCATGATCTTTTGAATGTAAGCTCCGTCTCTCAGAGAGGGAACCGCCTGCCTGTTCTCATGAACGCATTTCATGAAATAGTACTGGCTCGCTGCATGGCCTCTGAGCCAGCCCGGGCAGAACCGTGGCCCCGGAAAGTTGCTCTTCGATTCGGGGTCCTTGTTCATTGTTTCAACAGCCCTGTAGCCTCTGGTCCCGCCGATCGGCGCCTCGGGCTCACGCATGTCATACACCTGCACATACCCCGGGTTCATCGAGTTGAAACGAAGCGCACCTTTTGTGCCGTAGATCTCGACCGCCAGATCGTCATTGCTTCCTGCAACAATCTTTGACACCTCGATTGTGCCGAGTGCGCCGCTTTTCATCCGTACGTTGACCAGTATGTGGTCTTCGGCTTCTACCTTGACCATGTTCCCGTTTTCATCCGGACGCTCCGGGTACAGGATGACACTGTCGAGGCTTAAGCGGTTGTACTCGCCTAGAAAGTGGTAAATGAGGTCGAGAACATGGGAACCCATGTCGACGAGCGTTCCGCCCCCTGCAAGCCGCGCATCGAGCTTCCAACCTCGAAACTTCTTTGTCTTGATGTTGCTCGAATGGTAGTAGGTCGTACGGAAGGAAATAGCCTGGCCGAAAAAGCCCTCATCGCAGAGCAACTTGATCTTCATCGACCACGGATAAAACCTGTTATGAAAGGCCATCTGGTGAACCATGCCGGATGCCTCGGCAGCCGTTAATATTTCATCCGCCTCTCCATCTGTGATGCAGAGCGGCTTGTCTGCATATACATGCTTTTTCGCGTTCAGGGCATTCACTATTTGCTCACGATGCACATTATTGGGGGTGCACACGTCTATCACCTGTATGTCATTCCGTGCAAGAAGGTCATGGTAGTCGCTTGTCGCAAACTCGAAACCGAAGTCTTCTCTCAGCCGTTCGGCCTTGCTCAGCGTCCTGTTGCAAATGCCGACAAGCCTGACCTTGAATGGGAGCCCGTCGTAAAAGAGCGGCATGTTGACGTAGTTGTAGGTATGCGTCTTTCCCATGAATCCCGCTCCGATAATCCCGACTCCGTATGTTTGAACGCTCATGAGCCCCCCGTGTAAACGAATTGCCGCTGGTAGACCGGCGGCATTACAAATTGATTTTTCAGTACAATTCTTTTTTGAATTTTCTATTGTTAATTAATTCCAGGATCATACATAGGAGAAATCAATATCGGTTTTGCAACGTTTATTTTATCGGGTTGCGTGATCACCCATACTGCCCAATCGGCGATTGTCTCTGCTTCAAGTACATTCTCTCTATGAGCCGGATTTAAGCTGAGACCCATCTCTGTTGCAGTCAATCCCGGGCAAAGGGCCACTGAATGTATATTGTACTGTTTGTACTCTGCTAAAATATATTGAACAAGATCATTCATACCATGTTTCGTCAAACCGTATATTACCTCGTCAGGAAAATAATGAATACCAGAATCCGAGCTTATCATAAGAATAAAACCATTTTTTTTCGATTTCATTACCGGCAAAACAGCAGTACAAAGTAAAAATGCTGCTCGTAAGTTTACTGCAAATGTCTGATCCCAATCATCTGCAGAATAGTCCTCTATTGTACGCCCAAGGCATAAAACCCCTGCATTATTGACAAGAATATCAACAGAACCATATACATCGATAGTAGATTGAACGAGTGCAATACATGCCTTTGCATCCCTTAAATCCGTCGGTCTATAACTAATCTCCAAATTCTTTTTTCGAATTGATTCAGTAGTTGATTCTAGACGATGCTCCCGTCGACCTGCGATCATGACCCTGACACCAGCACTGCACAACCGCTCTGCAATAGCTGCTCCAATCCCTGTGCCTCCTCCGGTTACTATTGCAGCTTTTCCTTTGATATCCATAAAATACCTTTGTCAATAAATATTTTTCATTATGAGGGTGCACCCTATAATGATTTTTTTACCTAATCTTTTAACCCATGAAATTCAATAATTATCAAAATTACGTAAACTAAAAAGTATATATTAACAAGCCTATAATGATTTAATACCGTATTTCATTAGCAGCCTCGAACATTGCAATAATATTTTCTGGAGGAACGTCAGCAAGAATATTGTGTACCTGATTAAATACGAAACCTCCGCCCTTCATAAATATCTCAGAATTCTTACGAACCTCCCTTTTTACTTCTTCAGGAGATCCACATGGAAGAACATGCTGGGTGTCACATCCTCCACCCCAAAACACTAAATCTTTACCAAATTCCCTCTTAAGCTTTTCAGGCTCCATACCAGCAGCAGTAATTTGAACCGGATTAATTATATCCACTCCTGCTTCAATTAAATCAGGAATAAATTCAGATATTGCACCGCATGTATGAAAATATATGTACATATTGGTCTTTTCTTTCACCATTTGAAACATTTCCTTATGGTATGGGAAATAAATCTCTCTGTATAATTCCGGGGATATCATCGGCCCAGATTGCACCCCAAGGTCATCTCCCATACGAATAATCTGCGCATAAGGTGATACAGCATCAAGAACTTTGGGAAGTTTTTCCATATATATTTCTGTGAGTTTTTTCACCATCTCTCTGATTTCATGTTTATGCGTAATAAGATTAATGAGCAGCTCGTCTGTTCGATATAGGTATTGTCCAAATTCGAATATACTCCCTCCAAAAGGCATAATAATTGCGTAGTCAGTTTCTTCATTGAGTTTCTTGGCATTTTCTCTTAACATTGAATAGAAATTTGGTTCATTCGCCTTACTCCACATTGGATCAGTAATATACGCCCACATTACTTTTTCAATAGATAGGGAAAGATCTTCAAAATCGTCTTTATGTACTCCCATAAGAGGCCAAATAGATTGATCAAAATAATACGCAGAATCAGGCATCTTGCATATCTCTTCCCCCTTCTCATTTACAATAACCGTCATATCATGCCTTCGCTCCATCCTAATCCATACCTGAATTTTGGCTTGTGAACCGTCAGGAAGTGTCCAATCTTTCCAATCATCCGAATTATCAGAAAAAGTACGCGCGAGATCCACAACATCAATCTGAAACATATCAAGAAACCATTGCTCTGGTATAATGCACTGCTGGACTGTATCATTAATTTTCGTCTCACCTTCATTTATACCCAGATGTTTTTTTAAATTATTATATGCAATTGCCTGAATAGTGGTTGAACGCTCAGCCCCGCAATCAACCGGAATCTTATCTGCTTCCTTATGCTGAAGTGCAGCTAAAACTCTTTCTCTGCTGGTCATTGTATACTCCTTGATATAAAATCTAGATACCAATATTAAATTTAGAATTACTATGCTTTCATAAATCAGAAGACCTTTTGTCCCAATTCTTGTATATTTGGCAAATTATCTATTCCTACTGGAAAGCCTTTATATTATTCCTTTATACTCACAGGTTTTGATTAATGTTTTATAATTAATTTTTTATCGAAGCACCTCTTTCATTAATATCTCAAGGATTCTTGCAGCGTCATTCTGTTTTTGGAGGGTTTTTATTGCAGTATCATCTAATCTATCTACAATCTCCTCAAACTTCTTTATCATCTCTATTGCAACTCTACATGCATGAAAAGGGTCCTCACGGTATGGAAACATATCCAACGTAATGAACCCATTATACTCAGTCTTTTTTAGATACCAGAAAAATTCTAGATTACTCCATATATTTACAGATCCAGCTATAAGATCATCATCCCAATTACCATAGGCGTCATTAAAATGGATATTTAAAAGTTTATTTGCTCTATTGATGAGACAGAGTGATTCTGAAGGATTTTCATGTGCAAATAGAGCATGTCCATAATCGAGAGTAACACCAAAATTTTCAGCACCTACTTCGTTCGCTAATAATACTGCCTTAGCTGCATTGCTAATAAGAGAAAACATACGTGGTTCTTTTGGCTTGTACTCATAACCAATCTTCATATCCGGAGCATAATCAGACACTTCCTTCATTGCTGATACAGTACTATCCCATTGATAGTAGTAATCGTTTTGAAAATAATAGTCAAAGCCATCCTGGCCCGGCCATAAAGAAGAAATTGATGCACCCATTTCACGTGCAATATCGATCGATTCTTTTGATAGATCAATTGCCTTTCGCTGAATTTTCTTATCAGTGTTGGTGAACGCTCCGTATTTAAACAGTGGATCACCAAAAATATTTGCATTCACTGCATTAACCCTGAGCCCATTGTCATGTACAATCTTCAAAATTTCTTTAGGCTTAATGCCGACAAAATCCGAAGTATGAAGATCAACTGACTCTGCTCCCTCAATCTTTGATACGAGCTCAATCTGTTCTTTCACTGTTTTTTTGCTTCTATATCCCGTCGGTAGAAATCTATCAGCAGCAAAACTGACACACCAAAGTCCAACACCAACCCTGAAATTGTCCATACAACATCTCCCGCTTTATCAATTTTTATAACTTCATCTAAAATATGCAACTCTTGAAGTTTGCTATCCCTTCAAAGCAAACCTTAAAACCTTTTCTTTGGTGGCCTGCTCATTTAGAAAATCAGCAACAAGCATACCGTTACGCATGATCAAGATCCGGTCACATTCTGCCAGCACCTCAGGAAGCTCAGAAGAAACGAGTATAATTGACAACCCATCTTCTCGCAAACGGCGTAGAATCCTGTATATTTCAGCCTTTGAGCCGACATCGATTCCTCGTGTTAATTCATCCATAAGAAAAATTTTGGGTTTTGTCGCAAGCCATCGTGAAATGATTACCTTTTGCTGATTCCCTCCACTTAGATTTCTCACAAGCTGTGTAATGCTTCGTACCTTTATCTCAATCATCTTTACAAACTGTCTTGCAAGTGTTAATAATTTTTTACGTTTCATAAACCACAGTTTCGAAATAACATTTGTACTTGATATTCCGATGTTATCCTTTACATCCATATTAACAAATAATCCTGTCCCACGCCTGTCTTCCGTTACCATTGCAAATCCATGCCTAATTGCATCAGCAGGGCTTCTCATATTTATTTTTTGGCCAAGAACAATAATCTCACCGGAGTCGGCACGTGCGAGGCCAAATATAGTTTCAAGAAGCTCGGTTCGTCCAGCCCCTTGCAGGCCGTATATTCCCAGTATCTCCTTTTCATATAGCTGGAAGGTAATATGCTTGAAAAATTCCCCTCTTGATAAATCACGCACCTCAAGAACAACACGGTTTGAATGTGTTTTTGATTCATGTGTCTGTGCAAGTTCGGTTAAAAGTTTTTTACCAGCAATCAAGGTTACAATATGGTCAAAACTCGTTTCATTGGTATGAAATGTACCGAGGTATTTACCATCTCTTAAAACTGAAATCCGGTCTGATATTTTAAACACCTCTTCTATTCTGTGGGAAATAAATATTATTGTTACACCTTTTTCCTTTAACCGTATTAAATTTATAAAAAGTTTTTCAGTCTCAGTAAGCGTTAACGCGGAATTAGGTTCATCCATTATAAGTACGTCGGATTCAAGGCTTATCGCTTTCGATATTTCAACAAGCTGCTGTTCGGCGATGGATAGATTGCGAACGGGTGTTCGAGGGTTTAACGTCATTCCCAGCGATGCAAAAACTTCATGGCACTGCTCACTCATTTTCTTTATTTTAAGACGCCCCCCACTCCCCTCACGCTCCCTGCCCAGGAAGATGTTTTCAACAACAGACAGATTGGGACAGAGCTTTAGTTCTTGATACACAATACTGATTCCATTCCGTCGTGCTGCATAAGGGTTCGGTATCTGAGTAGCCTTTCCCCTGAGGATCACTGACCCTTCATCTGGCTGAATCTCTCCTCCAAGAATGTTCATCAATGTCGATTTACCGGCACCGTTCTCTCCTACAAGCGCGTGTATCTCCCCCTTTTTAATTGAAAAACTCACATCGTCAAGTGCGATTACACCAGGGAACCTCTTCGTAATATGTTCAAATGTGATTAAATCGTCCAAATGCACACCCCCTTTTATATTAGTGACACTCATCATTAAACAGTTCTCTTTTTTGTCCACATATCAATGCCAACCGCTCCGATAATAACAACTCCTATAACGAGAATCTGCCAAAAGGGAGAAACTCCAAGTAATATAAGGCCGTTTCTTAACACACCAATTATAAGCACCCCGATAATTGTTCCGAGAATGGTACCCTCACCACCAATCAGGGTTGTACCTCCTATGATGACCGCTGCAATGACATCAAGCTCAAGGCCTTGCCCTATTGTGCCCTGAACATTTGCGAGAAAGGAAAGATTTAAAACACCAGCTATAGCACATAGAAGACCGGTAATTGAGAAGGCTGATATTTTTATTATCTTCACATTTATTCCCGATGCGCGTGCTGCTGCAGCATTTCCCCCAACACCTCTCATATGGTATCCAAGAATAGTTGTATTAAAAAGGATATAAGAAGCAATTGCTATGACAATCAGAAAAACACTCATCATGGGAATCACACCAAATAACTTTCCTTGCCCCAGAAACAGAAATGCATCTATGGAAGCGTCCGATACCGTACGATAGTTCGTCGAAATAACCTGTGCTTTGCTTATTATAAGAGAGGCACCTCGCGCGACATTCATCATTCCAAGTGTGACGATCAGCGCCGGAATTCGAGCGTAGGTGACAAGCAACCCGTTCATTGCGCCAAAAGCGATTCCACATGCAAGTGCCAAAATGATTGAAAGCCAAATGGATATACTATTTGTCATAAGTATGCCTGCAATAGTAGAAGCAAAACCGTAAACCGCCCCAACTGAAAGATCTATCTCTCCCGATACGATAACCATGGTCATGCCCATTGATATAATTCCAAGAAGTGAAACTTGACGGAGAACATTGAGCAGATTTTCTAATCCAAAGAAAAATGGCGATGAAACGGAAAAAGTTGTGAAAAGCAGGATAAGTGCGAGGAGGACTCCAATTTCTCGTATTTTAAACACGCCTGAAATAAATCCGGCACTTTTCCTTTTGCCCTCTGCAATATCTTGAACATTTCTTCCTTCATTGTTATGAGCTGTAATATCCGACTTTTCGGAATATTGTTTTTCTTTTTCTGACATATCGCAACCTCGTCGTAATAAATAATAACGTGTATTATATCAGTTAACCATATCAATTGATTCAAGAACAATCCCCGGTGACTCATCATTGAGTTTCACAAAAACTTCGGGCCTCACTATTAATTTCAACCAATTTAGTATAATCTGTTAAATGAACACTGGAGCTAGCTATGAAAAAATATATGGCGCTTTTATTGGTACCTATACAAATTCTATGTCCCACAGTCAATTATCCATCTTTTTTATTCATATTGAACTGTAAAAGTACCCTAAAGGCGCCATATGTTATAATCAGATAACGATGCAAACTCTCAACCTACTGATTTGTCACCTGCTTCGAGTCTTTTTATATACTCCTCAACATTTGATTTATCGACACGCAGAATACCGGTATCGACACTTTCAAGAGGTGCACCTTCAGTTATATGTTTAAAAAGTTGCTCAACCGGCAGGTACCCCTGCCTATAGGGGTTTTGGCTTAAAGTAGCATCTGTTGCTCCAGCCTTGATATTATCTAATGTTTCTGGCATGAGATCATGGCCGACCTGTTTGATCTTCCCTTTGAGGCTGTACCTCAATATTGCCCTGCCAACAGCAGGTGTTGTTACCGCATCAAGACTCGCAATGCCTGTTACTTGCGGGTATGCCTGGATTGCGTTCTCAATGGCTGCATAACACTGCTGCTCATCCCCTTTTGCATTAATGATATTAAGCACTTCGATACCAGGATGCTTGGAGAGTTCCTCTCTTACGCCCTGCTCCCTCATTTGAGACCAGGGAGCGGCTGCATCACAACTCGTAATGAGAACTTTGCCATTTTCGCCCATATATTCGATCAAAATTTTTGCCTGTACTCTTCCGGATTCGACCAGATCCTGACCGTAGAAAGCTATTCTCTTTGATGTAGGCGAATCTGTGTTAAAAGTTACAACCGGAATACCTGCATCTATCGCTTTTGCAATAATGGGGTCAATAACCTCAGAACTTAGAGGTGCTATAGCGAGCCCATCAACTCTCTGGGTAATATAACCCTCGATTATTGAAACCTGCTGATCAATGTTCCAGTTAACAGGGCCGTCAAGTTTTGCATCACAGCCAAAATCTTTCGCAGCTTGCTCAACTCCTGCTTTAATGGGCTGTGCAAAATTGATCGAAACGTCCAGATATACAACTGGAATAACAATATCTTCTGGTTTTTTAGGTCCCTTTGCTTTTTTACTCCCGGCTGCTAACAGGAAAAGAGAGCATAGCACAAGAAAACTGACGCTAAAAATAATAAGCTTTTTCATACAGCATACCTCCATTCATTTTAATATTGTAAAATCTAAAAAAAATATTTATTAAAAAAACCACCCCCTCTCACTAAAAATTGTTTAACATTTTAAAGGAGAGTCATAATTTGTCAATACTATTTTTAATTTCTTTTATATCAAAATTTTAAACAAAAAGTATACACCTGGTATAATAATATCCATTTGCGGGAAATTAATTCAAAGGAAAAGCGTTCAACGTTTTAGTCTTTGAAAAAGAATTATAATATTAACGATTTTTACCATGTGATGGTTGAAATAAAATGAAAAAATCGTATATCGCAAAAAGTTAATTATACCTGGAGATGTGATGATATATTATCTTAAGTTTCATGTATCAATAATTTTTTTCGCATCGCCTGCGAAACAGTAAATATTCATATCAACAGTTTTATATAGTACAATGAAAAACATTTTTATAATTCTCTTTACAGTGATCATAATCAATATTACTGGTTTTGTATATGGTGCATCACACAAGAATAACAATGATATCGATACCGCCAATTCTTTCAAAAATGCTGTTATTGCAATTAATAGCATTGAAGAATTCAAATTTAAAATACAAAACACCAATCAAACTGTACTTGTTGAATTCTACTCGGATTGGTGCACACCATGCCGGAAGATGGCTCCTATTTTAAATGAATTTTCACTGAACAACTCTGATAGACTCTCTGTTTATAAGGTAAATTTTGATTACATGCAAGAGATAGTACATAATTATAATATCTTTGGAATTCCAACAATATTAATTTTCATGAATGGAAAAGAAGTAAAACGTGTTTTAGGCTTTAGAAATTATAATCAGCTTGAATTATTAATGGATACTTTATTGAACGAATAACATACAGATACATATTCTGAAAATTTTCAAATACTTTCACCCATGTAGAGTGCTTTCTGTATAATACGAAAAAATCCACGCACTTTTCTATTTATAATAACCACTTTATGCATTTCCTTCACTTCCCGGCGATCACCACTTCGACTCCCCGCTTTGCAAATGCATCTGCCTGCCTGCGGTCGACCTTCCAGTCGGTGATGATCGTGTGAATCCTGCCGGTATCGGCATACTTCACAAACGACTTGTGCCCGAACTTCGAGCTGTCTGTTACAGCAATGACCCTGTCGGCAAGCGTGACCATCTTTTCCTCGATGTTTGAGATATTGAGATCCGACGTGTAAAAACCCTCCTCCGCGACAAGGCCGTCGCACCCCATGAACAGCGTATCGGCATGGAAATCAAGCAGATTTTTTTCCGTAAGGGGCCCGATCAGGTCGGGTATCTCACGCCTGAGAAATCCGCCGAATATCAATACCTCATGGTGTGAGTTGAAGAGAATGCTCGCAACAGCGAGCGAAGTAGTTGCAACGGTGATGGTGAAGCTGCTTTTCACAAGCTCCTTCGCTATGTACAGAGTCGTTGTCCCTGTGTCTAAAATAATATTTTCACCGGCACCGACCATCTCAAGGGCTTTTGCTGCAATTGCTCTTTTCTCCTCAACACGCTCCTTCTCCCTCTGGCTGAATGACTGATCAAAAAAGAGCTTTCGCCCCGCAATCACTCCGCCGTGGACACGAGTAACGAGTCCATTTCCCTCGAGAAGGGCGAGGTCCCGCCGAACCGTCATTTCAGAGACACCGAACATGTCCTTTAACTCTGAAATGGATATCCTTTTGTTCATCTCGATGAGCTCGAGTATTTTTGATTGACGAATATTCATGAAAGACCCTTGCGAGTAAAAAATTTTCATGAAATTATAGCATTTTCCTCATGAAATATGTTGATTTTTCTTTATAGAAATGATAGGTTGTGGTTAAATCAATCATTATTTACCATTTTTTTAAGCGAAAATTACAAAATGGTGCTTCAAATATGCAGTAATCCGGAGTAGATCGAATGAGCGATACTATGAAAGCAGCCCTTTTTTACGGCAAAAAAGAGGATATGCGGATTGAAACCGTCGAAATCCCCGAAATCGGGGATGGAGATGTGCTTTTAAAGGTACACGGCAGCGGTATATGCGGTTCTGATGCGCGAAGCTACTTCAACGGAGTCGAAGAGAGGTACAAAATCCCCATCGTCTTCGGCCATGAGCTGACTGCAGAGATTTACAAGGTGGGGAATAAGGTCAAGGGCTGCAGTCCCGGCGAACGGGTGGTTGTTGCGCCCATCTACGGCTGCGGCCAGTGTGAGTTCTGTACATCCGGAAAAGAGAACCTTTGCGAAAATGTCGTTGTCATCGGCTGCACGTTCGACGGCGGGTATGCCGAGTACATGGTTATTCCCGAAAAGGGCGTCGAGAGAGGTGCGCTCGTTAAAATAGGCAAAGATGTATCCGACGCAGCAGGTACCATGATCGAGCCGATGAGCTGCTGCCTGCACGGGCTGCGCCAGCTTCACATTCAGCCCGGTGATTCCGTTATCGTGTTCGGCGCAGGCCCGATAGGACTTTCACACATGATCCTCTCGAAAAAAATCGGGGCGGGCAAGGTCGTCGTCATCGACATGGTGGAAGGCAGGCTCAAGGAGGCCAAGGCATTCGGCGCGGATATTACAATAAACGGCAGCAGTAAAACATGGGAAAAAGAGGTGTTCGATTTCTGTGGCCCCAACGGCGCGGATGTAGTTGTTACCGCTGCACCGAGTGTGGCCGCAGTTGAAAGCGGGATAAAAATAATTAAAAGCGGCGGCAAGCTCCTTATTTTCGGCGGACTTCCCCACGGCAGCGTGTGGAATATGGACCCCAACATCGTTCACTACAGGGAAGTTACGATTTACGGCAGTATCGACGCAACAATCGATGACTTCAGGCGGGCTGCAGCAATGGCGCCGAAACTCGATCTTGAGAGATTCATCACCCATACCATTCCTCTCGAGGAGGCAAAGGAAGGGATGGAGATCATGCGCCGTAAGGAGGGGCTTAAGGTTATTTTCGATGTGTCCGGAACGATACGAAAAGGTGCATAAAACCACCACTAAAAAAGAGGGCCGTTTGACAGACCGAAAAATCATGTATAAAAAAAACAGGGAGGAGTAATAGATATGTTTGAAAATGTAAACCCGAAGGATCTTGATGAAGGAAGGAAGTACCTGATGTCGGGTTCCGTGGGAGGCGGCCTGCCCATCATCGTCGACAGCGGCAAAGGCGCAGTAATAAAGGACACCACCGGAAAGGAATACATCGACTGCACATCCCAGGCGTGGACATACAATGTCGGCGCAAGCCATCCAAAAGTAATAGAAGCGGTACAGGAACAGATTTTAAAAATCACCCATGTGCGGACGAGCTTTGAAACCGTTCCAAAACTTCTTCTGTTGAAAAAACTTGGAGAGCTTGCACCGAAAAACCTGAAAAAGATAAGCTTCTGCCTGCACGGGTCTGTCGCAAACGAATCGGCGATGAAACTCGCAATCACGAACAACCCGGACGGCATGGTGTTCCTGGCTCCCTTTGAAGGGTACTCGGGCCGGACACTTGCAACAATCGCCGCAAGCTGGCCGTACCATCCCCTGAACCGGCTTTTTTCCGCGTACATGGGAAATGTCGTTCGAATCCCAAACGCCTACTGCTACCGGTGCCCGTTCGGCCTTGAATATCCGAAATGCAGTATCATGTGTGCTGAGTACGTGAAAACAATGATAGAACGGGGTGTGGAGCCGGTGACCGCAATCATCATGGAGCCGATGCAGGCATCGGGGGGAATGATTCCGCCTCCTCCCGAGTACCTGAAGCGTATAAGAGAGATTTGCAACGAGTTCGGCATCCTCCTTATCTTCGATGAGATACAGACCGGTTTCGGCAGACTGGGGGCAATGTTTGCAAGCGAGCTGTACGATGTATATCCCGACATACTTACATTCGGTAAGGCGATCGCCGGTGGATTCCCCCTTGCAGGGGTGATGCAGCGGGACGATCTCAAGCCGCCGGAACCGGCAAGTGATTCATTTACCTTCGCGCATTTTCCTGTATCCTTCGCAGCAGCCATCGCGACGCTTGATGTGATTCAGGAAGAAGGCCTGATTGAAAAGGCCGTAAAGATGGGCGCATACTTCACCGGCAGACTAAAGGAGCTTCAGAAAAAATACGAGACAATCGGAGATATCCGCGGCCCCGGGCTTATGATCGGCATAGAGCTCGTGAAGGAAAGAAAAACGAAACAGCCGGCAAACGATATATGCCACAATATCGTAAAGGAAGCAGTAAGTCACGGCGTTATCTTCGGCGAGAGCAAGTTCAAGGGCCTCGGGAATGTGCTCAAGATCAAACCGCCGCTCGTCATAAGCGAATCGCAGGCACAGAGGGTTCTCGAGGTTTTCGAGATGCTTTTGAAAAAATACTCATGAAAAACCTCCTTAATAATACCGGGACCGAATATCTGCATCCGGCAGAACGTCGGTCCCGGATATTTATTTCACATATGCAAAGACCCGGAAGGAGCAGATAATGAATGCCCGTTATATCGATGTACTTTCGGATTTCCACACCAGCGCACAGGATGTTTTCAAGAAGATTGATGATGCCCAACTCGAGAATGCGGTCTCTCTCATCCTCGGTACGCAAAAGATATACGTGCTCGGAATCGGCCACTCCGGTATGTTCGGCAGGATACTCTCGATGAAGCTCAACCATGTGGGACTCAGGGCATATACCGTATTCGATGAAATAAACCCACCCTTCGACGAGAATGACCTCTTCATCGCGATATCGCAGTCCGGTGAAACAAAAACCATACTCGCCCTCGCCGAGAAGGCCAAGAAATTAGGCGGGAAGGTTTTGTGTGTAACTTCGGTCGGAGATTCCACGCTGGGAGGCATTGCAGATGCCCTGCTCTGTATAGAGAAACATGGCCATTCTCCGGAATTCAAAGCACTCGGGGCACTAGGCGATATAAAAAATCAGAACCTGCTCGGCGCCCTTTTCGGCTTCAATATCTACGTACTGTTCTACACGATTATCATCATGCTCGCTGAAGCAAAAAACGAGACGCCCGATTCCATCAATACCCGGCACGCGAACCTGCAGTAATGCCGCCGTCGAATGCAGAATTGCATCCTGGTATATAAAAACATCCCTTCGTGTCGTCCCTGTTGAAAACGCGGTGAATAACGCCCCAGGAAAAACCCGGCCGTATTGTGCAATATGGCCCTATTCCTCCGAATACTCCCTGAACAGTGGCTTGAGACGTTCATAAAGACCATTGTACAGTGAGAAACCCCGCCTGTATATTGCAGTATTGGATGTATCCGGCAGAAATCGCCTGCCGGTTTTAACGATCACCCGGGCTGCCTCTTCATATGAGTCGTAATCACCCGTCCGTACTGAAGCGAGAATCGCTGCTCCAAGTGTTGCGGTCTCTTCTTCCATCATTTTCACAAACGGGTACCCGCAGATATCCGCCTTGATCTGCAGCCAGAGGTCCGAGCGAGCGCCGCCGCCCATGGAATGGACCTCCTTCACTTCGATTCCTGCGTTTTCCACGATATCGAGGATTTTCCTGAGCATGTACCCGATCGACTCGAGTATCGCCCGCGCAAAATGCGCCCTGTTATGCCGCAGGGCAATTCCGTAAAAACCTCCGCGAGCGAAGCTGTCGTTTTCGGGAAAAGAAGCACCTGCGAGAAAAGGCAGAAACACGAGACCGTCAGCTCCCGGCCCGACCGACCCGGCTAGCCGGTTCAGTGCATCAAAGGCCTTCTCCGGGCTGTCCACCGATTGAACCTCAGATTGGCCGAATGTATCGCGAAACCACTTGTATACGGCACCTGCAGTCTGGGCGAACGGCATATAGATATACAGACCGGGGACCGCGTGCGGCTGGCACGGAAGCCCGATATTCGTTATGGTGTCTTTTTCTTTGACTGAAATACCGATGGCGAGCGCAGAGCCGGTTGTTTCGGTAATAACCCCCCTTTTGATATTTCCCGCACCGACCGCTCCGGTATTCTGATCCATCGATCCTTTTACCACCATGACATCTCTGCTCAGGCCGATCTCATTCGCAATCCGCGGAGCCACCTTCCCGACGACACTCCCCTCCTCGACAATCGGCGGTAAATATTTTCGAATATTTAGATAATCGACCACCTTGTCCCAGTATTTTTTGCTGTGTATATCGACAAGCATACTTGTAGAAAGAAGAGAGGCGGACGACTGCGGCACACCGGTGAGCCTGTACACGATATAATCTTCGACAAGCATGATATGGCGGAGATTCTGAAACACCTCTTTCTGGTTTTTTTTCACCCAGAGTATCTTCGGCGCGCTCCACATGGGGTCAAAACCCTGGATACCCGTAACTTTATAGAGCTCGTCACTACTGCCGATGATTTCCCTCAATTCCGACATCTCGTCCCGCGCCCTGCTGTCGTACCAGACGAGGGCCGGCCGGACAGCTTCACCCGTTTCATCGAGAAAAATAACGGTTTCACCCTGGCTGCAGCCTGATATCGATTTTACTTCCCGTATAGAGATATCGCTCTTTCCGGCAATCTCCTTGATGCCATTGACAACGGCATTCCAGTATACCTCCGGGTTAACCTCGTACCAACCGTTTTGAGGCGAGCTCAGTTTGTAATCGTTGATAACCTTGTAAATCAGTCTGCCGTCTCTGCCGTACAGTGCGGTCTTTACGGATGTGGTGCCCACATCAAATGTCAAATACATCGAAATCTCCATTTGCCCGGTCAATCAAGTCAGGTGCGCCTGCAGGCAAGAAGCCCCGCATTTATTTATACAGGACTCCAATCCGTTTATCTCTACCGCCATACATCAGCGTACCAGAATTTCGGGCCGCTTCAGCACCGTGTTGTCGTATTCAACCTCCCGTGCTGGCCATTTGTCAGACATAGAGAGCACCTCAAAACTGTTTCCGCGAACGAGTATAGAATCCTCAAGCTTCGTGCCCTTTATTGTCGGGTTGTGCGCAATAATCTCACCATCCTGAATCCTATAATTACCGTCCGGGGTCAACCCCTGCTCACGCGGCAGGTAGCCGCAGGTCCCACCCTGAAAATGCTTCAGCTCCTCTCCCGGATATCCCTCCCCGGCGTACACGTTACTGCCGGCTGCGAAAACATCCTTTATCCTTTTTCCCGGCATGGTGGCGGTAATATAGGCCATCTCTACCCTGTGCAGGGCGTCGTATTTTTTCCGTATCTCCTCCGTCGGCTGACCGAAATGGACGAACCGTGTCATACTGAGGATGAGTCCCCACTTCTGCGCACATATGACAACCATGCAGTACCGGTCCAGCTTTTTCGAGGTTGGCATCGGGTGTCTGAAATTGAATATCCGCTCATCCGTTCCGACGAGAAGCACCACCGGTATAATACCCTTCGCGAGGAGCTTCCCACCGATAACACCCTGTATCTCAAACTCATCCATACCCGGTTTCAGCGTAAACATCGTCTCATCCATTGCGGCGGCGCACACACCGCCAAGTTCCCTGTACCTGTCTAATTCACTTTCCAACAAAGGCACCCTCAGCAGGCCCAGGTTTGCGCTCTCGTTGACTGCGCCCGGATAATCGAAATCTGCCGCAAGCTTTTTATTACCAACAATGTCTCTAATATCCTCTTCCATCGAACCGGTCCAGATATACTCGACGGTTTTTATGGGAATTCCCACCGTCTCTTCAGTTTTGATTCTTGGCATTTCGATATTATTGGTGACCAGGTAGGCATCATCCATCGTTACAAGTACGTTTACAAATCCAAGCTCAGTCCCGTGAATGATCTGGTTGTCTCCTCCGCATGACAGCCATGAAAAGTTGGGCTGAGCACCGAACAGCACACAACCGTAGCCGTCTTTTTTGAGAAACCCCCGGATCTTTTCAAGTTTTGCATCAAACTCTTCCTTTTCTGTCATATGTCATTCCTCCTGTCTTGTATTCCATCTTAGAGCCGAAACTTACGGTTTCGACGATCGCCTTGATATCGAGCAGATAGCAGAGGTCGATCAGCTCCTGCGCGTAATCCCCGTACACCGCTGCAAAATGCTGCGACATCACATTGTCCAATATTCTGCGTACACTCGTATCCGGATAAAACTTCACACTCGGCCATGACGGAAGCGGCACTCCCATCTCGACCCACTGCGGAGGCTCTTTTCCCTCCCCGGTTCATAGAACTGCGTTCCGAACGACACATACCCGGCTTTAAGTTTCTGCATAACCGCCCTCCTTCGGATGTACCAGCATTATATGTACTTTATTTAACTAAATCAAGCATAATTATGATTAATTCAATAATTTAATTGACAGATTCTTATAAAATGATAAGATTACGTGTGAACGAACAGGGTTCGACA
>Ga0307426_1000032_pt1 | contig 69831 bp, 75 predicted proteins | sample SalMarWE160340MG_FD_202165 | JGI IMG/M metagenome (GOLD analysis project Ga0307426, IMG submission 202165) | Salt marsh sediment microbial communities from the Plum Island Ecosystem LTER, Massachusetts, United States - WE1603-40 | ecosystem: Environmental > Aquatic > Marine > Intertidal zone >... | reverse complement strand
GATTTTTTCAAATAATGGCACTAATTTTCACCTCAGAAAAGCAATACTTTTTAACTTCTACATATATTTATGCTTCCGCCCGCATTATTCGTTAATGTTAGTCCAATTGTTAGAACGTAGGTTCATATAATTTTGCTCAGTCTTCCCAACGATAATAGAGAGTATAATTAAGAAAGGAGGCTTAGAAGAAAAAATGAAGCTTATAACCAATACCACATCTAAGAATCAATTGGGTAAGTAGAAGTGTCTCTCCCCCCAATGATTGTGAACTACGACCCCCGATGGCCGGCTATTTACGAAGAGGAGAAACGGCGTATCATGGCGTTGCTGGGCATAGGATTCTTGGTGTCGAGCATATCGGCAGCACGGCTGTGGTTGGTCTTGGGGCGAAGCCCATTGTCGACATAATGGCGGGTGTTAACGGCCCCTCTGGTGCTGATGAACTCTTGCCGTTGCTGAGGGAGATTGGTTATGAGGATGTAACTCGAGAGCTGGGAGATTCAGAGAGGTATTATTGTCTGGGCAAGGTCATTCATGGAGAAGATGTGTGGCTGCGCGCGCGCTTGACCGTGAGAGCTATACTAACGCTAAGACTGAGTCCATCGCTTCCGTGGTTACTCAAACCAACAGGGAACTATGTGAGTGAGATTTTCTACAGACTGAAGAGAAAGGATTTGTTAAAAGAGTCCAAGTACAGCTACGATGGAGACTCAAAACCAAAAAGCAATTTGCCACTGAAGCGCGCGCTTATTGAGAAATGGTTTCCGCCGCCTGAAGAAACATAAACGTGAGAGCCAGGAATTAGAAACCACTTTTGTTGGTGTAACAATGTAGCTACAAGTTATTTTATAGTAAACTAAATAATATAGACTTGCAGCAAGTCTAGAAAATTAGCCTCGAGGAAGGGCTTGGCGCACTAACGCAAGAAGCAGAGACGCGAATACATCTGCCCGAAATCCCCCGAATGTTTTTCCACCCTTCGCGTCTTGAAGCGTCTTAGTGCGTCAAAGCCCTATTCTAAGTCGTAATTCTTTTGTAACCTTCGACTTCCTTCATTTATTAAAATAACAAGCGCACGTTAATTTACAAACGGACTTTATTAGTAAATCTATTCATATCCACTAAAATATGGTAAATTAGATAAAACGATTAATTCAAGGTGTGTTTTAAGATAGTGTGAACAGAAGGTCGAATAGCAGTTGCGCGCACTAGGAAACAATAATAGAAGTGACGGTGTACTTTGAAAATTGCACGATACCGCTATCTGTGCGAGGAAAGCTATGGTATTATGACCCAACATGCTGTTTTGTCTCTACCAGGTTTGGCGGAACGCCTCAGGAAAGAAGTTCCATTAAAACTTGGAGGTTTTATCGAACAGGGAGCCGACGCCTTAAAGAAAGCTGAGGAACTACTGAAGAAAGCAAGTATCAACGACTTCCAAAGCGTCTCGGCGCCACTGAGCGCGGTTTCGTTACTAGCGCCTATCCAATTCCCGCCCAAAATTATATGTTTGGGCTTAAACTATTTCGATCACGCCGCCGAAACCAACTCCACAGTCCCAGACGAGCCAGTAATCTTCATGAAACCTCATACGACGATAACAAGTCCAAATCAGAAAATCATCAAACCCCAGTTCGTGAAGGAGCTTGACTACGAAGGCGAACTCTGCATAGTGATGGGCAAAACTGCGAAGAATGTGTCGGAGGTGGAAGTGAAAAACCACGTCTTCGGCTACACCGTTTTCAACGATGTTTCAGCGCGGGACTTCCAATTCAAGGACGGTCAGTGGACAAGAGGAAAAAGCTTTGACACCTTCGCGCCCATGGGACCCTGCATAACCACCGAGAACCAACTCGGAAACACTGAGGATTTGGCGATTCGGACGTGGGTTAACGGTGAGCTACGTCAGAACGGAAACACTCGGAATATGGTTTTCAACGTAAACCAAATCGTGCACCAACTGAGCCGAGTCATGACACTGGAACCTTGCGACATCATCGCTACAGGTACTCCCGCTGGAGTGGGGCACTTCATGAAACCACCAAGATACCTTAAAGATGGCGATGTGGTGCGCATTGAAATCAAGCGAATAGGCATTCTAGAAAATTCCGTTGAAGAAAGAGCTTAATCAAGTACGAGTTACACTGATTTAAGAACTTAAATGTTCCTAAAAATATGCAGATTTTCTATAAAATAGATAGCTCACACCAGTTTTTCGCACGCTAAGCCGTAGTTCTGGCGGTTCGGGAGATAAATGTAAGATCAACAAGAGAGGGGCAAGGAGTAAAATTAACCAGCTAAATTACCTCTTAAACCTTATTTTAATGTACATAAGTTAACGAAAAATATTTTTGGGAACGCCATACTTTAATTTCATATGACGCGGAAAGTCATAAGTGAAACTTGAAGAATCAAGAACTACGCACTGAAAGTAGGCGCTGATCTTGTGGGAGTCGCCGACGCAGCTTTTTTCAAAGGGAGTCATACATATATTCCCGATCTTTTTACTTCGTTTCCCAGGGCAATTTCCACTGCCATTTGCGTGGAGAAGTTTGGGTCGAGTATAGAGGAGATTAGTTCTTCCTTCAGTAAACAGATAGAATTGCTTGAAAGGATTGCTCTTAAAGTTTCGAACTTCATAGAAAACAAGAATTTTAAGACGCTTATTATTCATCCAGAAGATCGTGTTGATTTGGCTGGCGAAAGAGGGTTGATATCAAACAAGGCAGTTGCCAAAGCAGCAGAAACCGGTTGGTTAGGAAAATCGCTATTATTGGTGACACTGAACTTCGGTCCGAGAGTAAGGCTTGTCAGCGTATTTACAGACATGCCACTTGTCCCTGATAATCCCCTCAAATGCCAATGCAAAGACTGCCAAATGTGCATTACAGCTTGTCCCGAAAGAGCCCTTAAAAATGAAGTCTGTTGATCATCCAAAGAGTAGAGAAGAAGTCTTAAATTTGTCAAAATGTAAAGGCGAAAATGGATGCAAAGTCTGTATGACGGTATGTCCTATTGGAATTGAAACGCATTCAATTTAATGAGCGCAAAGCATGTAGGCAGACAACATACAACAATAATCTAAGAACAGTGAATGAATTGAAAGATTGTTTTTAGCCATGGGTAGAAAGGGATCATGGTTTGCTATTGAATATTTATAAATTAAATAAGAGCCGCGTAATAATTAGTTGAGGTACGAGAAAGCTATGAAAGAAACAAGAGTAAGATCTCTGTTTAAATCAATTTCATGGAGATTTATCTGCATTGTCGTTAGTATACTTACCTCGTTTTTCTTAACAGGAAAATGGGATTTGGCTGTTGCGATTGGGACAGTTTACAACGTCATAACGATGGTATTATATTATTTTCATGAAAGAGGTTGGAATAAGGTTAAGTGGGGCTGCGTAGAATAACTAGTAAACTCGCGCTTTGTCAAAATAAGCGTGAGTAAATAGCATTATTATGGCCCTGCTAGAAATCCACAGGACACTAAAGGGTTTTTTCCCAATCGCTTGTTATTGATGAAGAAACAATTATTTCAATTCAAGACGCAGCTCATTTGATATGTTATCAATCGCGGAAATTGATTTTTCTATTTGTTCTTTTTCTATTCCTCTGTGTGTTACCATGCGCACTTTTTTCTCGGTCAGAGCTAGGGCGAGTATATTATTATGTTTTAGTTTCGAGACAAACATGTCCGCGTTTATTCCCAAATTGCCAACATCAAAACACACCATATTCGTTTGCACGCAGCTCAAGTCGATTTGAATTCCACCTAACTTGGCTATTCCCTCAGCTAAACGCCGCGCATTTCTGTGATCCTCTTCAAGCCTGTTAATCATACTTTCCAAGGCTACGATACCTGGAGCCGCAATTATACCTGCTTGACGCATACCACCGCCCAAAATTTTTCTTATTTTTCGAGATCTCTCAATGAACTTATCTGTGCCAACTAGCAACGAGCCGACCGGACAGCATAAGCCCTTTGAAAGACAAAACATCAAGTTATCAACATGTTTGGTGAATTCTTTCACATCAGTTCTCAGCGCAACAGCGGCGTTAAAAATTCGTGCGCCGTCCAAGTATAACTTTAGACCCTGTGCTCTAGCGACTTCGCTTATTGCTTTTATGTGATCGGGGGTTATTATTGTTCCACCATGCCTGTTGTGGGTGTTCTCAAGGCATATAAGGGAAGGTTTTGGAAAATGGATGTTTTTTGGTCTTATGGATGCTTCAACGTCTTCTGGGTCAAGCGCTCCAAAACGACTTTTGACTGGCCATGGTAGTAGCTCAGCTATCGTGGAGATGCCTCCAACTTCATACCAGTAGATATGTGATTCCGCTTCAAGTATTACAAGTTCTCCGCGGTTTGTGTTACTCATCAAAGAGACTAAATTGGCTTGAGTTCCACTTGAAACAAGAAGTGCTGCCTCCTTGCCCATTTTTTCCGCAGCTATTTTCTCGAGTCTATTCACTGTTGGATCTTCTTTGAAAACGTCATCACCTAGAGCTGCGTGTCGAATTGCATCTAACATTTCTTCAGTGGGTAGGGTCACCGTGTCACTCCTAACATCAATAATTTCTTCAGCGGGCATACTAATCCCCTTTTCATCAATTGTTTTAGGACATTTTTGTTAATTAGCTTTTAATGAATTGTGTTTTTTGCATTGCAGTGATTTCAGAGAAAACAAAAACTTTTTACTTAAAGACGTGAGATTGATTTTTTTTCAACTGAAAATCCAACCTTAACCATGACTTCTTACGAGACTAACAGAATAGCAATTATTATAAAGATGGAACCGATGCCTGAGATTACCGTTAATACCTCTCCGAGGAAGATAGTGGAAATTACCACAGCGACTATTATTTCAGTCAAGAGAACCACGGCAGAGGTCACGGGTGAAATGTTCTTCAATCCTTTCAACCAAAAATAGTAAGGAACCACCCAACATAGAACTGCGGTGTAAACGATTGCAAGCCACGCGTTCAACGGCAAAAAAAAGAAATTTCGGGCCGAAAAGGCAGCCGGAGGCAAAAGCGGAAGCATGGTAAAGAGCAAAATCCAGGTCATTGATTGAATCATGTTATCGCTTTCTTCAACTAAAGGCTTGTTGTAGATTATGAATACAGCCCAGAGAATTCCAGCGCTGATTACCAAAAAGTTACCAATAATGTCTACATTCCCGAGCGATACAAAATCCAAATTTGTTGTCATAAACACCACTCCGAAAAGGCTAACGATCACACCCGCTATTTTTTTGCCGCCCAGATGTTCCTTTAACGTTATAGGGCTTAGTAAAGCGACCCACACGACGCTGAGGTTGACAAAAAGTGATGATGCGAAGGCGGGTGTGTATACCATACCAATGTATTGCAGCAAATAAGCTGCACCGTTGAGGAGCCCTAAGAACAGAAGCAAGCGTTTCTTTTTGAAATTGAAACTAAAGTTTTTGGTTAAAAACATCACAAAAAGCATCGTTAGAGAAGCGACCACGAACCTCAAGAAGACAAACGTGAAAGCATCCATATACTCTAAGCCGATTTTTATGGATGGGAACGACGTACCCCATAAAAAGCCAGCTAAAACTGTAAAAAGCACCGCTTTCTTCTTGGTATCCGCCGAGAGTAGGTTTCGCAAGAACTATACCTTTCTTTTCAACTCATAGCTCAAAATGTTTTTAAGGTTTTTGCAGCAAAACACGCGCGCGCGTGCACGGCGCGCTCTCTCTAAAGTGTTGATTTGCTCGGCTTGAGTTAAACCAAGTAATTAAACGGACTCGAGATGAACTTTAAGAGACAAAAGCAGTCTCTTTTTTTTACGGAGATGCGCATTGCAATTTAAGTTTATATCGGGATGGAAAAAATTCCTGATCTTATTTGCAGCCTCTGATGTGTTGATAATATTGGCAGATTTGGTTGCAGCATTTTTTTATGGTAAGCATCTCAGGGCTTATGCGTATTGGCTTTTTGGAAGTACCGACACAGAGACTTTTGGTTCTATCTTGTTTATCGGAGGGGCCATAATAGTAGGCGTGGGAGCAGTGATCGCAGCAGGTTTTTCAGAAAACATGGCTTCTCCCCCGCGTGGAAGCCCTGCTATTCCCTATATTGTTGAAAAACTATCTGAGCAACGTGCAGAATTTAGAGGAAAACAAATTTCAACAGGTTTTCTACTGATGTTTGTTGGAGCACCGTTATTAGTTATGCCCATACTACTCACTATCTAACTGAGAAAACGAGGCTCAAGATTTACTCTTAGAAAGCAATATTTTTCTCCTCACAAAACCAAAAACAAAAAACTATAATACATGAAACTCATGTAAACCGATAAAAGCATGCCGTTAACCAAAAGCTCATTCAACACCATTTTCTGCGAAGTCAAAACGGGATATTCTGTGTTTTCCAAAAACCTATCTTTTCGTAAATGTAAAGAACAGATTTGTTCATGGCGCTAACGCTCACAAATAAGTCGCTAATTCGTCCTTCTGAAGACAAATTTGCAGTCAGCGTGCGAAAGCAAATTTGGTTTACCCTACTCTAAACCAGCGCACGTTCTAATTCACGAGCAGATTCTGGCTCAGGAGGTTTCGGAATTTCATCTGAGGGCTTTTTCGGTACTTCCGACTTCGATTTATGTTCTTCTCTAATCGTAAAGAAGTTTAAGTCCACCAGTTCAGAGCGGGTTTTTCGTGTTTTGGTTTCCTTGAATCTGGGAACTCCTAATGGTAGAATGGATATTAATCTCCATTCTTTGGATATCTTCAGTATTTCTTTCACTTTTCTTTCGGCGGAGTTTTTCTCATTTGCCATGGAGAAAACACCTATCCAGCTTGTACTTAACCCTAGACTTTGTGCTGCCAAAGCCATGTTTTGAGTCGCTGTTGTCCCATCTTCGATAAAATGGAAAGGATCTTCCTTTGGGTTAACACAAACAGCAATAACAATTGGCGCTTCTTTTATGCCCAAGCTAAAAGACGTTGAAACGGCCTTGCTTATTCTTTCCTTTATTCCTTCGTCTTTTACTACTATGAATCGCCAAGGCTGCAAGTTCGTCCATGAAGGCGCCCACCTTCCAGCTTCCAAAACAGCATTCACTTTCTCAGCATCTATCGGAGTTGACTTGAACCGAAAGCTGCTTCTTCGATCTTTGATTGCCTTAAGAACAGAATTTATCATAATTTCATCAAAATTGAATATTCACATCTTAGATAAAAAGTACACGCCAGCATGTGCTTTGTAATTCAAGATTCAATTTTTGAAAGCCATTCATCTAATGCAGAAGGGGATTTGGAAAAAAATTTAATCTGTTACGCGCGCGTTTGCAAATGGAATAGAATAGCCAAATACGCTTGGGTTGAGACTTTCTATAATGTGCAGATAACTTTTTCTTTGCCAGCATCTTGTTATTAGTTATGACCTCATTGATGATTCGAGCAGCATCAGTCAAAGACGTTCCGTCTATAGTCAAGGTTAGGTTAGCGGCGGTTTCTGAGGAAGAAATTCACGGGTTTTCAGCTCCAGATTTCACTTCCACCTACACTTTGACTGAAGAACTGCGAAAAAATTGGAGCAGAGAAAATAAGTTGAAAGAAGGGTTTGAAGTGTTTGTGGCTGAGACCGAAGGAAGGATAGTTGGCTTCATAGTTTTCAAGATGGAGCGTTATTATGGCTATATAGACAACATCGTTGTTGCCAAAGAGAAGCAAGGAAAGGAAACAGGTAGAGCACTTGTCGCGTATGTAGAGGGCATTGCAAAATCTAAAGGTTGTGACTTGATGAAGACTGACACTTCAGAGAACGCTGACGGAGTTCCATGGAAATCGTATAGTTTCTGGACAAGAATGGGATATGAAGATACTGGAGAGCGATTGCCTACTAACTATGATTTCAAGGAGATTCCGTTAATTAAAAGACTGAAATGAGCATCTAATCGTTATGCAATAATGCTATCCATGGCAGGTGCCTCATATCTGACCGTTTTTTGGGGTTTGGGAGAAAGAGCGTAAAGTTCTATTTCTGCCTTTACGGTTCGCGAATTTCTTCCTCAGGCATTTTCACCTTTCTGAAATAAACCCAAAATAGCATTATTGAGACGATGTAGAATGCGCTTGCTATGAAAAACGGTTCTGCCAAGAGTCCGATGCCCATAAGCCATGCTCCAAGCCAAGTGCTCAAAGCATTGGGTAGCCTCCATAATGCTCCGCTTACTCCTGAAGCAGCTCCGCGTTCATCCTCTGCCACCAAACCCATAATCATAGACTGGGACAGGGGACTTGCCATGTTCATGAGTAATGCACGCAAGCTGTAAACAAATCCGGCTAAGGCGAAGTTAGGAGACAGGGGCGTGGCGAACATGAAAACGGTTGAGGCTATTTGCGTAATAACAATCGCTTTTATGAGTCCAAATCTTTTAGCCAATAACGGCGCAACAAGTATTGCCAACCCGATTAGTATGCTCGACACTGCGAGAATAGGAGCACTTATTGCGTCTGAAATCCCGTACTGCAGATGGAACCATAAAGTCATAAGCGGAACTACCATACCTGCTCCGAAAGCGATTATAGCGCCGGTAAGCACATATTTCAGCAAAATGTTTTTCGATTTTCTCGGCAGCAAATCCATAAAACCCACTTTGCTTCTCTTAAGCCTCTTGGATTCAGTCACTTTGAGCATTATGAGAGTTGAGACCAAACTTAAAATAGAAATTGAAACATAGAGAATGATGTGGCTTTCCCTATTCGTGAACCCAAAGAGTTCAAAGACTACCACAGCCGGTATTGCAAAACTGCCAACAGCGAAAGCAATACTTTGGGCAAAACCATACAAAGAAAAAACAGCGGTTCTTTTTTCATTCTCTGCTTTATCTGCAAGCAACGCGCTGCTGGATGCTAAAATAGCAGCTTCCGAGATTCCCTCAAAAATCGCAGCTAGCAGTAACAGCACTGGATTCGTCGTCAATGCGAAAACCACTATTATGAGACTAGCTAGCACGTTACCTCCGATAAGCAGTTTTTTTCTTCCATAAACATCTGCAGCAATTCCGAGAAAAATGCTAGCAACAAAAGTAGAGATGCCCATTGAAGTTAGGACTAATCCCATAAATTCAGCTGATATTCCTTGGACAGCAGTTAGAAAATAAGATAAATCAGTGAACAACATGCCGTAAGCAACTGCAGTCATTATCGAAGCGTAGACTATGTATTTTGCTTCTTTCGGCAATCCAGTGTAGTTTTCGTAAATTTTTTCGAGGAACATAAGTGCTTAAACGATTCGAGTAACTTGCATAACTACTTTTTCATGGCTTCGGTGGATACTTCCAAGACCTTCGCCTAAGAAAAAGGAAAAATTTTTCAGTTATCATCAATCTTTCATTACAAGCAGATAATCTGACAAATACGAAGACAGAACGCTATGATCAGCTGGAAAAATATGCTAGAGATTATTGCAAGGTGTTTGCTTTATTCTTCTATAGTCATTTTAGTAGATTTTATCCTACTGGTTTCTCTATTAGGAGGATTAAATCAAATAACCACTTCTCTTTCATTTATCATGCTCTTTGAAGGCGGGATTGGCCTCACCGTAGGCGGCGCAGCAGCACTATATTCTCCAATAGCCGCAAAGATAAGTGAAACAATTTTTCATTCTAAACCTTGGGATGCAAAACGCCAGAAGGAAGTAGAAGCCCAAGCGGGAATTTGGATTTTATCGGGTGTTGTTTTGATTTTTGCGGCTCTCTTATTATCTGCTATATGAATAGCTAAAAAAAAAGGCGTTGGCATAACATTATTGCTTTTTGATTTAATTGCCTTGTTTACGCGATAAATTAGAAAAGTTAATGTGGTTCCATCCGAAAAAATTATTAAGGCTCATCTGTATGGCAAGAACTGATTTTCCTAATTTTCTTTTTTCAGCTAAAATAAACAGATTGCATTTTATGGTTCCAGTTTTTTTCGTAATTCTTATTTCTACAATTTTCACACAGTTTGTATTGCTTGCGGAACCGATTCGTGATTCAACCACAGTGTTTGATGGAATTGGTGAGTTTTTCGTGGTGGTCAACATCATTATTATTACTCTTGTGTCAATCACGAGTTTGTTTATCTTTTTCCGCATTTTCAAAAAGCGACGGGAATTTGCTCTAAAAATCTTGGTTGCTGCATTCATATTAGGCGGGGTACTTTCGACTTTGCTCTTCGGAAAGCTCGTTTTTAACTTGTTAGGATTGGACTCTCCACTTCTTCTAATAGTTGTTGCCATCGTAGCTTATGTTGGGGCATATTTTGCGTATCTTGTCATGGTTGATGCCTTGTCTGATAGGATGAAAAACCTGCTTTTTGTAATTTGCAGCGGTGCTCTTGGGGCTTTCTTAGGAGTCCTGATACCTGCAGTTCCAGTTGTAGGAATTTCTTTGTTTCTCTTGGCGTTGGATTTAGTCTTGATTAAAAGAAAAACCGTAGAAAACATCGTTGGAGAAGAGACATATGAAAAATTGATAACAAACGTAGCGTTCGCAAACCAGGAGTGGGGGATTGGAATAGGTGATTTGATTTGTTATGCAATGGTCGTGGCAAACACCATACTGAATTTTGGAATTTTTGCAGGAAGTTTGTCTTTACTCCTGATTCTGATAGGCTCCTTTCTATCATTGGCACTTACTATTCGAATGGTTAGATTTCCTGGGCTTCCAATTCCGGTGGCGCTAGGCTTATTGCCTTCAATTACACTGTTGTTTTTCTTGTGATTTCTCACCCTTTTTGAAATATTAAACCAATTCAATATTGTTACAGTACTAACGAAGTTATCAAAGCGCGAGATTATAGCATCGAATCTACAGTAATTCGCTTTCTAACAAGATTTCTCCTGTGCTCTCTCCTTGAATTAAAAAAAAGAAAAAGGAAGATTTGCTTTACTTTCCTCGTTTTCTAACGAAGTAGATAGCTCCCACTGCAACTACGACAACCACTATGGCTACTGCCACGTAGAGGCCGTATTCCTCTAGAAATCCTTTTGATGGCGGTGCGACTCCGGTGTCGTACCCCGCTGCTGCGAGCAAAGACTTTGCCATTTGAATGTCATATGAGTAGGGTTCAAGACTTGTATCGTATCCTGCGGTCACTGCGGTGATTGCAGTTGTGACTCCAGGTTTGCCGTATCCCGCAAGTATTGTGTCTATGATGTTTTGTCGGGGAATTAGGTGACTTAAGGCTTGTCGGACGTATCTGGCTGCTTCGGCTGCTCGAGATGGGTCTTGTTTCCCCAGTGGCGTATCAACGCCTGTTCCAAGGATTGGGTGCTTCATGTTTATGCCAAGTTCTTGTACACCGTAGGCGTCGTATGTTACCGAAGCTCCCCATGGTTCTTGGATGCTGTCAAGCTTTGTTTGTAGATGGTACTGTGAATCAAGTAAGTCTACTTCGCCGTTCTTTAGAGCGGTGATGGCGGGGTCAGAGTCTTCTATGAATACAACAAGAACATTCTTGATTCCGAATACTCCTGCGTTCATTAGGGTCTGGGCGTTCCAGTAATCATCGTATCGCGTAAGAGTGTTGGTGCTAGTTGTTGCGTCGTATCCTGCGTACCAATAGGGGCCAGTGCCTATCGGACCATAGAATGTTTGTCCGTTGGACGTATAGCTACCTACACATGTGTTGAATGTGTGAGATCTCCATTGATCGTAGGGTACACTCTCCAGAACGTGTTTTGGCAAAATGCTATAGCCCAAGATAACCTCAGGGAAGTACGCGTAGGTTTCAGGTAGGTTGAATTTCACAGTGTAATCGTCTACTTTCTCGATGTTGTCTGGCGAACCGATGATTTGTGTTAAGAAGCCCCCTACTTGGGAGGCTAGTTCGTCTGCCATTGCCGCGGTGTAGGTGAATAACACGTCATCAGCGGTAAATTCGACTCCATCATGAAATGTGACGCCCTCTCTCAAGTGAACGGTCCAAGTTTTTTGATCGGCTGCGACTTCCCAGCTTGTAGCCAAGCCAGGAAGTAATGCAAAAGTATCAAGATTCTCTCTGTAAACCAAATAGTCGAAAACATTGCCATATACGGTAAGGTCATAGTACGAGGTGGAAACAAAATCACACATTCCTTCTGCTGGACATGGTCCTGTCTGAGCAACCACAATGGTATCTTGGGTAGTTGATGGGTTCAGTTGCCATTCCGCAATTCTAGGCCAAGCAGGATAATGCAAAATCTCAAGTGGGTCTCCCATTAGGACTGTTGGATCATATGCAACTACCTCTTGATCATACTCGATGGTCAACGTAGGTTGTTCATCGTATGATAGCTGTTGCCATTCCTTCACATATCCGAGGCGTTCGGTTTCATCCACAGTTTCCGAAATTAGTTTGCATAGTCTGTCGTTTTCTTCGTTTTCCCAGCAATAATAGTTTTGTCCTGGTGGAGTGGATGTTGTGGTCTGGCTGCTATGGAACAAACTGAATGGGTCGGGGTCTACTGTCATCGCGTATCCAACGAACAACATGTCAAAGCCGCCTTCATCATATGTCTTACCTGCTATGTCTAGTGGCGGGTCAAGGGCTCTATCATAGATTGTATCCCAATCTTGTATTACTCTCTGTGCATCGATTCCGGCGTCTATGAAACTCTGTTGAATAATTTCTGACCAGGCTTGTCTAGACGGGTTTGTATTTGGAACAGTTAAGGTAATCTTGAACAAGTTCGTTTGTCCGCGTGCAAACAAAGAAGATGCTGGCAACAACAGAGCGCTAAGTAGCAGTAGCAAACCAAGTATCATTGTCAAATACTTTTTATTTATCAACGTTCAGCTCTCCAGCTTCTACTTTTACATGTTTTTGCCTTATAATACTTATGCATCTGCAAAGTCTTGCATAAAAATTTTGGTGACAGATTCCGTGAATTTGGGCAATGTTCCTTGTAATGCTATTTGATAACTTCAAATTCCTCTAATTTTGAGAACACTTAAATATTCTGTGAACTAAAAAAAGGAGTTTGGAACAGTGACGAAGTTTGTCAATGCTTAGATATGTAATCCGAAGGATTATTTATTTGATACCACTATTTTTCGGGGTTTTGATCATAGTCTTCGTTGCATCACGGATTGCTGGAGATCCTGTGCGACTAATGACTGTTATGAATCCGCGTATTACGGATGCAGCTAGACAAAATTTGGCTGCATATTACGGTCTTGACAAGCCCTTATATTATCAATTCATTATCTTCTTGTCGCAATTATTTCAAGGCAACCTTGGAAATGCCTATGCCATTAGGGGAGGCACAGCAGTAACTACGTTGATTGGAGACTATGCATGGCTAACTTTCGAACTTCAGCTTGCCGCGCTTTTCTTATCACTACTAATAGCGATTCCTATAGGGGTAATATCGGCAGAAAAACAGTACTCAAAGCTAGATGTAAGCATGACCACCACATCCCTTGTCGGTACGTGTATACCAATATTCTACATGGGAATAATTGCTATTATAATTTTCTCTTATTTTCTGGGATGGTTTCCACACGGTGGAGCCCACTCGATTTTGCCGGAAAATTATCCTTTCGGAAGCTACGAACTAGATGGATTATGGCATATGGTTTTGCCGACGGCCATCCTTACTTTCGCAACTCTAGCACCAGTAGTGCTTCTGGTTCGATCGAGTATGCTGGAAGTGTTAAGACAAGATTACATATTAGCAGCAAGGGCCAGTGGTCTAAGTGAACGGAGTGTGGTCTACAAACACGCATTGAAGAACACACTTATTCCTGTTGTAACCTACGTTGGATTATATTTTGGTGCTATGCTAGCTGGTGCTCCCGTGACGGAAACGGTTTTTAACTGGCCAGGTGTTGGTAGACTCTTCGTCGAAGCTGTAAAACACCTCGACTTCCCAGTTATAATGGGAATAACTGTCTTCATTACCATAATGACCCTTGTTGCTAACCTAATAACAGACATAACATATGGTTACATAGATCCTAGAATAAGAGTTGAATGAAGAAGTGTGAAGTATCAATTATGAAAAGAAAAAAATCTGCTAAACTTAAGTTGCCAGTTCGCAATGAAAATAAGCGATCTAGGGGTGTGAGTCAATGGAATATCGCTTGGCGTAGATTTAGAAGAAATAAAGCTGCTTTAGTAGGCGCTTTAATTGTAGGTTTTATCATATTTCTGGCTGCTTTCGACGCGCTTATAGCTCCGTTTCCCCCAAATGCTACCCCAGGATTTTACACTGGAGAAGCCAGAATCCCTCCATCTCTGAAATACTTATTTGGCACAGATTATATAGGACACGATGTTTTCAGCCAAGTTGTTTATGGTGCTAGAGCAGCTCTTTTTGTTGGATTTGGCTCAGCAGCAATAGCCATGTCGTTAGCCTTGTTGGTAGGTATTATCTCTGGTTACTACGGCGGATTCATAGATAATATTCTGATGAGGATAACAGAAGTATTCCTTGTCATTCCTTTCCTTCTTATCTTGCTGGTCTTCCTAAAAGTAATTACTACTATAGCGCCTTCCGGTGTTGGAGGTCTATCAACAGTAATGATTATGATAGGTTTGTTTTCATGGGCGTCGAACGCAAGAATAATTCGCGGAGAAGTATTGCGAGTGAAAGAGAGCGAATTCATTGAAGCCTCAAAAGCATTGGGAGCAAGTAAAAGGCGAATTATGTTTAGACATATTTTTCCAAATGTTTTGCACATCATTATCGTTCTAACCACACTGATGATAGCAACCGCGATTTTAGTGGAGGCTGCAGTTAGCTTTCTAGGATTTGGCGACCCAGCCGCCATCACTTGGGGTCAACAACTGCAGAAAGCCAATGAAGCTGTAAAAGAAGCTTGGTGGGAAGGAGTTTTTCCAGGTCTATTCATCACACTACTAGTTCTCGGCTTCAGTCTGCTGGGAAATGGATTAAGAGATGCACTAGACCCTCGTCTTAGAGAATGAAACTCATGGAACGGAAGCTTATGACACCAAAGGAAATATTGAAAATTGAAAACTTGAAAACATATTTTGACACATGGGCGGGGATAGTCAAGGCAGTTGATGGAGTAAGCTTAGAGGTTAGAGAGGGAGAAACCTTAGGATTGGTAGGCGAATCAGGCTCCGGAAAATCTGTAACTGCCCTATCCATCCTCAGAATTGTCCCAAGACCTGGAAAGATACTCGATGGGAGAATAATTTACAGGGGAGAAAATCTACTGGAGAAAACTGAAGATGATTTGCAAAAGATCCGGGGAAAAGAAATTGGCTACATCTTTCAAGATCCAGCAACTTCGTTGAACCCTGTTTTCAGTATTGCTGACCAGTTGACAGAAGTAATAAGACATCATCAAAATGTAACTAAGAAAGAGGCCTTGGAAAAAGCTATTGAGTTGTTAAAACTTGTGGAGATAGCTGATCCTGAAATAAAGATATGGAATTTTCCACACCAGCTGAGCGGAGGCATGAAGCAACGCATAGCAGTGGCTAGAGCATTGTCGTGTCAGCCGAGCCTACTTTTGGCTGACGAACCGACAACGAATTTAGACGTAACAATCCAAGCTCAAATTCTTAAGTTAATGAGAAGTTTGAAAGAAAAGCTAGGTATGTCAATGATTTTAATCACCCATGATATGGGGGTTGTAGCAGGAGTAGCTGACAGAATAACTGTTTTATACGCGGGAAGGGTTTGCGAAACAGCAGACACCAAGACAATTTTCTACAGGCCTAGACATCCTTACACAATAGCTCTTCTCACGGCAGTTCCGAGCCTAGCTTTGCGAAAAGAGAAACTTACGGTAATACCCGGATCAATTCCAAATCTGATTGAGCCGCCAACAGGCTGCAGATTCCATCCACGATGCGAGTACGCCGAAGCAGCATGCGCCAAAAAAATACCCCCACTAGTGGAAATTGAACATGGACATTATGTGGCTTGTATTCGTTGGTCGGAAATTGATGTAGAATCTCCTCTGGGGGCCAAGGCAAATGAGTAAAAAACAATTTTTAAGCGTTGAGGACCTTGTAAAACACTTTCCGATATTCACTCGAGGAGTTTTCTTTAAAAAACAAATTGGAGTAGTGCATGCAGTTGACGGAATAAGCTTTTCAGTGGAAAAGGGAACAACTTGGGGTTTAGTGGGTGAAAGTGGATGCGGAAAAACCTCCACAGCCAGAGCAATATTACACTTAGATCCCCCAACCTCAGGAAGAATCTATCTCGATGGCGAAGACTTAGGCATAGTTTTCAAATCAAAGAGTAAAGCCGAAATTTTAAAACTAAGGCGCAAAATGCAGTACGTCTTTCAGAATCCCTACGCGTCTCTCGATCCGAGAATGACAGTAGCTGATATAATTATGGAACCTTTAATGATTCATAAGCATGTTTCTAAGGATAAGTGGCATGACAAACTCTACGAACTGTTGGAATTAGTTGGCTTAGAAGACTATCATGCGGAGAGATATCCGCATGAATTCAGTGGCGGTCAGAGGCAAAGGATCTGCATTGCCAGAGCCTTGGCGGTAGAACCGCAATTGCTAATTGCAGACGAACCTGTGGCATCATTAGATGTCTCCGTTAGAGCTCAAATTTTAAACTTGCTCCAAGAACTGCAACGAAAATTAAGGATAACATATCTTTACATTTCCCACGATTTGAGCACTGTCAGACATATTTGCCAGAGGGTAGCCGTTATGTACCTTGGAAAGTTCGTGGAAATCGCAGAAACAGAAGAGCTTTTTAGTTCTCCACTTCACCCTTATACGCAAGCATTGTTATCGTCAATTCCTATACCAGACCCAGAAACTAAAATCCATCGAATAATTTTGCCTGGAGAGGTTCCCAGTCCAATAAATCCTCCAACAGGATGTAGATTCCGAACCCGATGTATTCGCTCTAAGGAACATACTTGCGTTGAAAACGCGCCAAAACTTGTCGATGTTGGCAATGGCCACTTGGTTGCTTGCGTGAATATCCGCAACTAGAACTTGATGATCCACTTCTTGTAGTTAAATACTTTGTTGAACAATGTCTATATCTTTTCAAGGAGGTTTGCCGCTTTAGCTAATTTATGAGGAGTCTAAAGATGGGAAGATTATTGATCCATACGAAGGGTTAAACTGATAGTTAATTGAATTTAACTTGTCTTTTCGATCAGAACGTTGAGAATTGCAACCACTTTTAAGTTGCAGTTAGAACAGATCACGGTAAAGCTTAACTCCAAACAAATCCATAACTTTCTCTACGGATTGTTATCTGATGGACTTGAATTCAATCAAAACCGAAGAAGACGTTGTTGAGGCTTTGAAGTACAAGACACAGTTTGAAAAAAGCGTGTTGGTTGCAACTTTCAGAATACCAAAGGGAAAAATAAGTACATACAAAAGAATAGCAGAAAAAATAGGTAGACCGAAATCCTACCGTGCAGTGGCAAATGCGCTCCACAAAAATCCGCTTTCACCTGTTGTTCCATGCCACCGAGTAGTAAGTTTTGACGGTTCTTTCGGTGGACCTAAGAGAGGCGCGGAGTGGAGAAGAAATATGGTAGCGAAAGAAGGCGTTCCCATCAATAACGGCAAAGTGAAGATAAGCAATGAAATCCTCTACTGAAAAGGTAAACGACACCTTGCCTGAAACGCAGTAGAAACGTCTAAAGATTATTGTCCAAGAACCCTAACGCTATTTCCAGCCGAACTCCGAAAAGTCAGCTTGGGGATGTAAATCCAAGCCCGAGTAAGGAAGGAGATTTTGACCTCTCATAATGAGCGCACGCTATTTGTTTCCGGTCTTCTCTTCTCAGTCGGTTCCATAATTGCAACTTTCAATAAATTGATCCTTGGTTAACAACCATCATCAAAATAGGGTTAATCACCAAGGTTGTAGCGCTTTGCTCTCTATTGGGAGGTGTCTACAACCTATTCAAAAATGATCAGAAAAAACATTCTCAAAAAGTGGATCGTGCCAGAGGCTAAATCCTCCTACAATGGCAAAACAGAAGCCATGTTGAAACTACTCGATCTTCGCAACAGTCTCAAACACTCAAAAAGAATTCTTGGAAAACCTTTCATAATCATATCAGTAACTCAAAAGAGTCCGCTCACTATTTCAGCTATATCTTCTAAGAGAGCCTGATCATCTAACGTAAAAGCTGAAACAATATGAGAATCTATATCTAATTCACCTACGATTTCTTTATTTCTGAAGATCGGAACGACAATCTCAGATTTTACTTTCGGACTGCATGAGAGATAATTAGGTTCTTTGGAAACATCCTGCACAATTAAGGTCTTTCTTAACAATGCAGCTTGACCGCATATGCCTTTGCCGAAAGGGATTCTTACATGCTCCGTTGACTCTCCTTCAAAAGAGACAAGCACGAGTTCATTAGCGCGCGCGCCGTTTGTCTATAGCGTAGAAACCCACCCAATTGTAATAGGAGAAATTATTCTTAATCAAATTGCAGATAGCTTTAAGTTTATCGATTCTACTCGTCTCGCCTTTTAGGATGCCTCGTGCTTTTTGTGCGGGCAAATTGGAATGCGGCCCTTTCCTAATGACCTTTCACCGTCCAACATAATGTTAGAGAAACAAGTGAAGAATTAACTCTTTCTTTAATAATGCACGAAAATTCTGAATTAGAAAGAAAGGAATAGACAGTGTTGGAGTCTCGCACGCAGGGTTTCGTTTATAACCCCAATCCATTTTTTTCTTCAGAGACATCTGACACCTAAGTTAACTTAAAGTCAACCGGAGCAACCGCTGAAACTTCAGAGGAAATAGCCAGGATTCTTCGAGCAGAAGGCTTCAACGTCAAAGTCATAAACCTGAAAGAGGCGAAGATCAAAGACCTTTCAGAGTAGAAATTGGTCATTGTCGGCAGCGAAGTGCAGCGCGCGCGGGCTGCAAAATAAAGAAAGGGTTTTTTTGGGTGAGAAAAAGTGCTTGGTGGTTTTTAGCTGGTGCTTTTTCCTTTTGCTGCGTTGGTGGAGAGTCCAGGTGGTAGGTCTGGAAAGTTGGCGCTGATTTTCTGTTCGGCAACGGTTGCTGCTTCGTCAAGGATTTTAGCTGCGTCTTCGTTAACTGAGTTGAAGTTGAGGCTGAATCCTGAGCTTTGTCCAACGTCAAACATTAAGCCGCTTAGCATGTTTCCGATGTCTCCGAGTTCGTTTTCTGCTTCAGGCAAAACACCCACAAGTCCTGCTCTGACAGTGCGCAGAACGCCTATGGCAGGTCCCAGTGTGGTTACTATGTCTCCGAATTCAGTTACTGTTTGCAGTCTAAGCTGTACTTGGTCGAGCGCTAGTCTCGCGTTCATGACTGTTTTTGTCATTTTGCGGACTTCAGCCAGTTCGTTGGCGTAGATGTTGGCGCGTGCGGTGTCATGTTTCTCGTAGGCGGCAACTATCTTTCCGAAGAGGGCTTTGTCTTTCTGGCTGAACCGTTCAGCGGCTTGGTCTAACTTGTGGATTTGCAGGTCTAAGCGTCTTATGGCGTGGTTCATGCGTGGCTTCAGCGGTGGCGGTGGGGTAACTGTTTCGCGTATGGCATCGACGAATGATGTTTCGTCTCGTTTGCTTTCCCATTTTTTAGCAAAACGTTCAGACATGTTAGCATCCTCACATGCAAGAAGCACGTGGAATGTACTTATGGATTTTTAACATGGGTGAATCATGTAGGTATATACGTGGAGCTACTGGACACGCGTAAGCTGCACTTTACCATCGAAGATTGTCTTGCTGAGGTGTGCGTGAATAAACAGATATGTGGAGAATTGGCGGAACTGTTATGCTCGGAAAAGACTATACCCCCTCTATAAATACATTCAATTATAGATTCACTCTTAGATCTATCGGAAGCGTCGGCTCGGTTGTAAAAGCTTTATTTTGGAACGCCAACCACGTACGCCAACAAGCCTACAACAAACAACAGAAGAACCCATTTCTTGATTTTTCTGGAGTTTTCCCGAGAATAGTCTCTTAGCAGAAGTACGGAAGACGCGGCAAGCCCGATGTCTGTGACTAGAACGATGGGAATGAACCAGAAAGAAACCAGGTTCAGAAGCGGAGGAAATGGGGTTAAAGCAACCGCGGAAACGTAAAATAGCGCGGCTGCAACTGCTGCGTTTTTCTCTCCGTAACGCACCGCAAGTGTCTTAATGCCTTCAGTCTTGTCGCCCTTGACATCGACGATGCCTTTGGTGATTTCTCTGCCCGTGTTGGAAAGGAAAGCCATCAGCGTGAAAAGCAGAACGCTCAACTGAATCTGATTAAGTATTGCGATGCTGCCGTAGATGAAGGGAATAGCAACGCATGTACTGACGAGGAGGTTGCCGGGCAAACCGCTTCGCTTCCCAACCGTAACGTACGTCACAACGACTATCCAAGAGACTACGGCAACCACCAAACAGAGGACGCTCGTGAGGTAAGCGAAGACAAAACCCACAAGCGAGAGAATGAAGACGAAAGCCAAAGCTTCTCTTGCGCTTACCGTTCCGCTTGGGATGGGACGGTGCGGCTCGTTTATGGCGTCGATTGCCCTGTCATAATAATCGTTGATGGTCATGGAGGCGGCGGTTAGCATGAAGCCTGTTACGAAGCCGTACAGCACGCCCAGCCACTCGGCGTTGAAGAACCGGGGGTCTGCCAGAACCGCGCCGACGAACACTGCGAAGCCCATCATTGCGCAGTTGATTGGTCGCATCAGCCGTACAATGCCGCTTATTTTACCCATGACCATTCGAACCTTGTTTTAAAGAAGCATTAGTTTCGACTCAGTTAATAAAATTCTCCTTTAGAGTACAAAAAACGGCATTCCATTAGTGTTATCGCATAATTTTTTAAGATGGTAAGAAAGAATAACAAGGGAAGTTCGCATGGAAAAGAAGAAGACCTTTGCATCCAAGTGCAAAGAGCAGGGGCAGAAGCTCGTAAGAACACTATGGCTTACTGCAGGCACAATCTGTGTGGTGCTGGGCGCCATCGGCATAGTGCTGCCCATCCTGCCAACCACGCCTTTTCTGTTAGCCGCCGCGGCTTGCTACTACAAAAGCTCTCCTCGAATGCACAGGTGGCTGCTGAACAACAAATGGTTCGGAGAGTACATACGAAACTACACAGAAGGCAAGGGACTGACGAAGAAAACCAAAATCACCGCTTTAACCGTGTTATGGGTAACGATAGGTTTCTCAACAGTTTTCATGCTAGACCGGCTCTTGCCGGCGATGCTGGTTTTGCCAATGCAGATAATCATGATAGTAGTGGCAATCGCAGTAAGCACCCACATCATAAGGCTGCCAACATTCAAAAAGCCATAGTTTCAGGTGAAGAAAAGATATTTCAGATAGAACTCTGAACTCTAGAATTTGTAGTTTTTACACTGAAACGCGAGTTTTCAGGAGAGTTCGTATGATAAAAATTAAGAGAATTTATGAGCCAGCTGCAGAAGAAGACGGCTTCAGAATCCTAGTTGACAGGCTATGGCCTAATGGAATCAAGAAGGAAAAAGCCAAGATTGACTTGTGGCTGAAAGAAGTCGCGCCCAGCGACGAATTGCGAAAATGGTTTTCACATGACCCAGAGGAATGGGAAGAATTCAAAAAGAAATACGCGAAAGAGCTAGCGAGAAAACAGGAGCTGCTAAAAGAGATTAGGCAGATCGAGACGGAGAAGGGAACGGTAACTCTTCTTTATTCAGCAAGAGACGTGGAGCACAACAACGCCGTGGCGCTGAAGGAAGTTCTCGAAAAATAAAGCCCAACTTGAAGCTGTTGAATGAGAAACTGCTTGAACATGCTTCGCGTAAAAAAGGGTGAGTTTGAAAAGTTTAATACGTTACGAAAAGGAAAACAATAGTATTGGTGAAATCTTTTGGGCAACAACTACGCGCCTTTGGTGGGTGACAACTACAGCCCGGAAAGGATACGAGCAATAATTCCAGTAGGCGGAAAAGCAACCCGGCTTCTGCCGCTCACAGCGGAAACCAGCAAAGCCGCCCTCAGACTGATAAATAGGCCATTGGTGGAGTTCTCGCTTGTGTCGCTTGCCCGCCAAGGCGTCCGCAACATAATCTTCGGCGTAAAAGGATATACGAACTACAGGGACCTGTACGATTATTTCGAGTCAGGCTACGGTTTCTCAGTGCGGTACAACATCAAACCGCGAATTCACATAAAATACCAGCCCAACGTGGACGACCTCGGAAGTGCCGATTCTGCAAGAATAAACATGGAATATTACGAGATGAACAGCCCAGTTTTCGCGGTGCAGGGCGACAACGTTTTCGAAATCAGCGTAAAGGACCTCATACGGTTTCACCGGGAAAAAGGCGCGTTGATGACCATAGTGCTCAGGGAAGTGCAGAACGTCGAAGGTTTAGGCATCGCCGACATCGACGAGAACAGCCGCATCCGCCGCTTCGTTGAGAAGCCGCTGCCGAAAGACGCGCCCAGCAACCTTGCCAACACAGGCTTGTACGTGCTTTCACCCGAAGTAAAAAAGGTGTTCAAGGAGAAAAGCGTCAAACAGATAATGGAGGAGAAGCACCGTCTTGACTTCGGCTACGACTTCATACCTTACTTGACGCAGACAGGGCGTCCAGTGTACGGTTACACGTTGAAAGGCAACTGGTTTGACGTGGGCACTCCCAAGAACTATCTGGAAGCCATGAAGAAACTGCTCCACGGGGGCTTCAGCATGCTTACCGATTTCGGTGGAAAAATCAGCGAAAAACAGCTAATATGGGTTCAGGGTGAAAGCAACGACTCAGTGAAAAGGCGAGAAGAAATCGTTCAGAAAATCAAGAAGGGGAAAATAGAGATTGAAGGCGCCGTGCTCATAGGCAGACACTGCCAAATCGACAACGGAGTCAGAATAGCGAACTCCTGCATAGACAACTTCACAAGAATCGGAAAAGGCACCACCATAGAAAACTCGGCCATTCTGGACAGGGTTATAATCGGGGAAAAAGCCGAAGTCCGCGACAGCATCGTCGGCAGACACGTCACAGTTCTTTCGAGCGGCCGGAAACAAACACGGATAAGTGCGGTTTCAGTCATAGCCGATGATGTTACGTTAGAGGAAGGCTGCACGTTAACGACGTCAAAAATTTATCCGCACCAATACGTGAGGGGAGAATTCCAAAACCAAATTCTAATGCCGAGCTAAGCTTTAAACCACTTGAAAATCAGATACTTCGTTTTCTCCGCAGCCAAGTCTGGCACGGCGATTATGAACCGTTTCCGCACCGTGGTCGCCAAGCGTCCAGCCTTCACGATTTCCGTGGCTGACATTTCAGAACCTGTCTTCTTCACCGAAACCATGTACGGCGCGTGCTCCACGCCTGGACCGTACTTGTAAACGGCGAAGTCGCAGCCGAACTTTATGCCTGGCGTGACAATCAAACTGCTGTCCCGCAAGTCCCGGTAAACAGCGTATTTCTCTTCAAACTCGCTGTACAGCTGCTTGGCTTTTTGCCGCAGCTTCTTTAGTCCAACCTTGTGCTTCGCGGAGCCTTCATAAATCGTTATCTTGCCCTTCTCAACCAGGTATAGACCTTCCATCAAATCCAAGAGCAGGGGGACTTTGAACTCGGGGATTTTCGGCTTGGGGATTCCAAGTGGTTTGCCGTAAAAGCCCGTTTTGTAAAGGCTGGAGCCTTCTGCGGGGTTCCAGACTACAAGGAAGTTTTCGATTAATTCGACTTTGATTTTAGCCATGAAGGTTTCCGCGCTCTCTGTCACATAATGAAGGATAGTATGCGCGCTGTGTCCGCTGCGTCTTCCGCTTTGTCCGCGGAGTTTTCCAGAAGTTGAAGAACGTCTCGCATGAGCAGCAGGACTGGAAGGTCGAGTTTGCTGCTGAGGACTTTTATTGACAATGCGCGGTACAGGTCGTCCACGGTTCTTTCGGCGATTTCCACATCTTTGGCTTTTTCCAGCGTTTTGGTTGACCCGTAGTTGAGAACCATCATTGTCTCCCTGAGCTTAAGCACCGAGTCAAAAACAGCTTCGGAAAGCTCCAGCAAATCCTTTTTTATGTCGCTTGGCACGTTCCAGTTGTGCTCCATTATTTCGATAAGATAGTAGGCGATGCCTTCGGAGAAATCGGCGATTTCGCTTGAGAGGTTTGTGAACCTGAGGAAGTCTTCTCGACTGATGAGAATGGCGCCTATCTCCGCTAGTTCCGTAGAGACCATGCGTCTAGCCCCGATGACTTCTTCTTCGCCTTTTCTTATTTCGCTGACAAGCTGTCTAGCTGAGTCCTTGTCGCCTTTCGAGAAGAGTTCGACCAGTTGAGGGATTTTTCTTGTGAGGTCTACGACCTTGCGCAGGTTATCCTGAAGCGCGTTTAAGGCTCTGCGTTTTAAGCGTTGTTCTGTTTCCGCTGGAAGTACCAAATTTTTTCCCGCCCATAAATATCGCTGTTCTGTCTAACACTTAGTATTATGAGTGTATTAAAAAAGCTAACTACTTGATTTAAGCAAAGTGCCTAAATCGTTGAAGTTTGTTTTTTCTTGGAAGTACTTGTGCAGCAGCTCGGGTAAATTGTTGATTTTGGTTCTGACCTGCTGCCAGGTGTCGCGGTCTCGGATGGTTACGGTGCCGTCCTTCAGCGTGTCATAATCCACTGTTACGCCCAAGGGGACGCCTGCCTCGTCGGCGCGTGCGTACCTTCTGCCTATGCTGCCTGTTTCATCGAGCTCCGCCGCCAAGCCCTCATTCACGAGGAGCTGGTGCACCTCCCGCGCTTTGTCCGCTATGCCGTCCTTGCTTACGAGGGGGTAAACGCCGAGCTGCGTCGGTGCAATGCCTCGGGGGAAGCTCATGACTACGCGGTCGTCCTTCACGCCGTAAGCGTACTCCAGCGCCACGTAGAAAAGCCTGTCGCAGCCGAAGCTGGGTTCGACAACTTGGGGGATGAAGCGTTTGCCGCGGACGATGCATTTTTGGCTGCTGACTTCCACGTGCTCTGGCAGAATCTTGTAGGCGCCAGCCATGTAAAAGCCGTTTTTCTTCAGCTGGGCGGCGACCACTGCGGCGGGTGCTTCCGCAAGCAGCGCCGCGGCTTTGGCTGCTTCCGCCTTGAACGCGGGACCCAGCTTCGCCATTACAGGTTTGACTGTGAGCCGCTCCTCCTCTATAGGGGTGGGGTATTCTTTGTAGACGCGGAGGTCTACCCCGCTGGCTTTCATGTGGCTGCTGAGGTCGTAGTCAGTGCGGTGGGCGTGTCCTGACACTTCAATCCAGCCCCAGCGGTCCACGTAGACTTCCTGGTCGAAGCTTTGGCTTGCGTAGTGAGCTTTTTCCCACTGGGTTTTTTCGATGAAACGCTGGTTTTCCGGGGGCACACCGATTTCCGACAGGAGCTTTTTCGCCATCGCCATGAAGAACGCCTGCCACTCCGAGCGGATTAGCTTCTGCGCTACGGCTTGTTTGACGGTGACTTCGATAGTTTTTTCGGAGCACTTCAGCCGTTCAGGCGCAAGATAAAGCGTTAGCGTCTCGTTTTCCACGTCTTTCAGGAGGCAACAGTTCGGCTCTTCGGGGTCGAAGAAGAATTCGAGGTCTGCGATGGTGAATTCGCGGAGGCGGATAAGCCCTTGCCTAGGCGAGATTTCGTTTCGTAGTGCATGCCCAATCTGGATGACGCCAAAGGGCAGCTTTTCCCGCGCCGCCTGGTAGAGGCGGTTGAATTCGACGAATATACCTTGTGCGGCTTCGGGTCTTCCGTAGCCTGTGGCGCCTGAGTAGGGTCCTATAGTGGTTTCAAACATGGTTAGGAACTGCTGTGGCGGTTTGAAGCCTCCGCCGCAGTCGGGGCAGGTTATGCCCAGTTTTTCCAGCGCCTGCTGAATTTCTATGAGGGTCATTTTTTCGGTTTCTACGCAGCTTTTTTTGGCGTATTCCTCGAGGAGGTGGTCTGCGCGGAAGCGTTTGTTGCATTCTACGCATTCGACCATTGGCTCTTTGAAGTGGTTAACGTGTCCTGAGGCTTCGAAGACCTTGCCGGGTGCGATGACTGAGGATTCTATTTCGAGGATGCCGAGTTTGGTGACGAAGAGGTCTCGGAGTTTGCTTTCGATGTTCTGTTTCAGCCGTGCGCCGAGGGGGCCGTAGGTTACGAAGCCGCCTACGCCCCCGTAGATCTCGTACGACTGCCAGAAGAAGCCTCTGCGACGGGCTAGCTCGTTAATGGCTGTGAACTTGTCGCATTTTGCTTCGTTGCTCAATTCTGTCAACTCGTTTTTAGGTTAGTGCCGCTACGAGATTAAAAGGTTACCATGCCACTGCGGCGATTAGCGCTTGGGTTTCGGGGTTAACGCGCGCGCTAGGGAGGTGATATGTGCAGGTTTGCCTTTTTTGATTCCGCTATTCAGTCAGCACTTCACTGGTTAAGAAAGCGGGACAGCGCCTCACCATTCATACTTGGAGCATATTGGGAGCCTAATAGCGGTTCTATGCAGAAAACTATAGAGGGGTAGGTCCCGTATTGGCGCAAACACAGCCCAATAGCATGTTGAAAACCAGCGCTTCGCAGAATTCTATGCAGTTTAGTATATATAAGGGGGTACAGTCTGCCGTGAGCATAACGGTTCACGCCTGTTCCAGCCCAACCACAGCGATGGTTTTTATAAGGACAACGCAGATAAGAACACCCCAAACAAGGTGGCACAGATGCCGAAAATAAAAGTCGCATTGGCAGGCGTGGGAAACTGCGCCTCAGCCCTCACACAAGGATTAACCTACTACACCATTTTCGCGGAAAACCCCGTTGGACTCCGCAACCCCAAACTAGGCGGATACACGCCCAGCGACATCCAAATCGTAGCCGCGTTCGACATAGACAAACGCAAAGTCGGAAAAGACCTCGCAGAAGCCATATTCGCACCGCCCAACAACGCCCCCAGAGTCACCGACATCCCCAAAACAGGCGTAACAGTCCAGAAAGCACCGTTGCTTGACGGCATAGGCAAAAGCACCCAAAACATCATACACGCCAGCACCCAACCCGACACAGACGTGGCACAGGCACTCCAAAAAGCAAACGCAGAAATCCTCATCAACCTCCTCCCAAGCGGGGCAACACAAGCCTCACAACACTACGCGGAACAAGCGCTAGCCGCAAACTGCGCTTTCATGAACGCCACACCAACCTACATAGCCAGCGACGCCGCATGGGCAAAACGATACGAAAACGCAAAATTACCACTCGCAGGCGACGACCTCGTTGACCAAGTCGGCTCAACCGCCCTCCACAAGACGCTGCTCAAACTCCTCTCAGACAACGGCGTAAAAATCAGCGAAACCTACCAGCTAGACGTTGGCGGAGGAACAGAATCCCTCGACACGATGGACCGCACACGCGAAACCAAACGTAACATCAAAACCCAATCCGTAGCCAGCTCAATCCCATACAAAGCAGAAATCGTAGCAGGTTCAACCGACTACGTGGACTTCCTCCAAAACAACCGCGACAGCTACTTCTGGATCACAGGCACCTACTTCTGCAACGCCCCCATGCAAATAGACCTCAAATTCAGCACCGTAGACGCACCCAACGCAGGCAGCGTGCTCTTCGACACCATACGCGCCATGAAAATCGCACTCAACAAGAAACAAGCAGGCGCAATAATACCAATCTGCGCCTACGCCTTCAAACGCCCCCCACAAATGATGCCGCTGGAAACCGCGGAAAAAACCTTCACCACGTACATCAAACAAAACACGTCAACGTGACCCAGCCAACCGCTCCAACTCACGAACAATCCGCTCCTTCGTTCCGCTCTGCTTCATCTTCGCCTTCAACAGGCTTATAGTGTTCACAGGAGTTGGGTCCACACCCCGCAAAACCGCCAAATAAACACTCACAAAATCGCCCACACACACTGCAGACAACATCCGCGCCAAAACACCCTCACCTCGACTCCAAACTTCGAACAACTTCGACCCACCTGGCATAAGCCCCTTCGTTATTTCGATCCTACTACGAATCTCAACAGGCTCATTTTCGTCCCGGATAAAAATCGCCGAAAAACACCCCGCCAAATCCCCAGCACGCTCCCAACCCACAACCTCATTATGATCAAGCTCCGAAAAGTACTCCCATTTCGAAGGCACCTTGGCATTCTCATTAAACTGCGTCTTAAAACGCTGCGCCACACCCCGAAAAACGCCAAACCCATAAACCACGGGCACAGACCCATTAACCCCCAACGCCAAACCCTTCGCAACATTACCGCTCACAGGCACTTCAGGCGCACACTCACCACCAACCCGCCCCAACACATCAATCGCTTCTGAAAACTCCCCAGAAACACCCGAAACAAACCCAACCTCCTCCAACACCTTAAGCAAAGGCACAAACAAGTAAGGAAGAGCCGCACGCGGCGCAAAACCCGAAGGAACACGCAAAAACGGCACACCCAACCGCTCAGCAAACCCCAACAAACTCCCCCCAGAACTCACACAGAAAACCATACACCCCCTCCTCACAGCATCCAAAAAACTGCTAAGAGTCTCCTCAGTCTCACCCGAATAACTCACCACCAACACCAGACTCCTCTCACCCGCATAAGCCGGCAACGAATAACCCCTACTAACCTCAACAGGCACACGCACCCTATCACGCGCCCAATCCTTCAGCAGCTCACCCCCAATAGCCGAACCACCCATCCCAGCAACAACAACGTTCTCAGGCACAGAATAACTCAACGAAATGCCCTCAGCCGCCCCAACAGCAGCACGATAATGCCTCGCCGCACCCACACAAAACGCAAGCATACCACCCTTATCGATCCCCCCCATCCTACCCAAATCATCCAAAACCGAAGCCGCCACTTCACTCACAACAACAACCTCACCTTTATATTCGGTTCGCAACTTTTAAGCTCAACGTAATCCGCAAAGATTTTCTGCGAAAGGAGCACTGAAAGATGGAAAGAAAGAAGCTTGCAATAGCAGTACCCACATCGGTTATTTCAGACACACCACACCTGCGCGAAAAAACCTCAAAAACAGGCTTAATCGGAAGAGCAGCCGCAATTTTCAGAGTAAACGAAATCATAGTTTACCCCGACCACCCCAGAAAAGCCGAACAAAAAAGAGAAACAGACTTGATCGCATCATTACTGGCTTACATGGAAACACCACAGTACCTTCGGAAACGCCTCTTCAAACTTGACCCGCAGTTACAGTTCGCTGGGATTTTGCCGCCGCTGCGAACACCGCATCACCCGCTTAACAGGAAAACCGAAAAATTGAAAGTTGGCGAATACCGTGAAGGCGTGACCTTATCCAGAACTAAAGAAGGCGTACTTGTGGACATCGGCGTTGAACACCCTGCGCTTTTACGAGAAAACCAGTGGGCGCTGGGCAAGCGTTTGATATTGCAAATAGTTTCAGCAGGTGAACGCGTTGAGGTTCAAACAGCAAGCAAAGGCGAAATTCCTTGTTATTGGGGATACACGGTTACAGTGGAAAACCATTCTTTTAGAAAGCTTGTAGAAAAAGGAGAATTCGATTTAACCGTAGCCACATCTAAATTGGGCGATAGATTCTCGAAAGTTGCTGAAAGAATAGCTGGAAAATGGAAAAAAGCAAATTGTACGCTCGTAGCGTTCGGCGCACCAGCAAGAGGGCTACATGAAATCGTAAGAGATGAAGGCGCAAAACTAGAAGACATTGTGGATTTTGTAGTAAACATGGTTCCGGAACAGGGAACAGAGACTGTTAGAACCGAAGAAGCGCTCCTTGCGTCATTAGCCATCTTGAACGTGCAGTTTGGCAGGTAACGTTTTGAAGTTTAAGGCAACTTTATAGGATAAAGAAATAAATGTCCGTTTAGTATGTGCTTTTTCATGGTAACTCTTGACATCGCGATGCCACTCGCGTTATTTGCCGTCTCCATTGCTGCTTTGCTTTTGAACGAGCGAACCGAAGCAAAGTTAAAAACAACTTTTGAAGAAAGAGAACTTCGCACGCGAGACGTCATCCTGCTTGTAGTGATGGTTGTCGTGGCGATATCTGTCATCGCCTACATTTCCATATTAAACCCAGGACAGATTTTCCAAAACATAATACTCTTAGTATTCGTTTTCTCGTATTCGCTACTTCTCTTCACGTTTTCATATTTTTTTTCAGGCATGAAAAAAAGAAGATCACAGCTGTTTTCGTTAGGTTTCGCTGTTGCCGGCTTGCTTGCGGGAACCATTAGTCTGCTGGAGCCTTTTGCCGACGCCTTTGCGTTTTACAGGGCGTTGGCTTTTTATGGTTTGGCAGCGTTCGCCGTCTCTTCAATAATCGTTGACGCAAAAAGGGCAGATGTACAAGAGAGATGGTACGTCGCGGTTCAGCCACCAGCTTTGTTCGTGTTATTATTCGCTTTTTTCAATGCGATTTATAATGGAGCAGCAGGTATATGGTACCCAGTTCTGTTGGATATTTTTGCGTTGACATTTGCCGTGTTGATAATTCTTTATCTTGGGTCTTTGTTCACATGGAAAACTATGCTCATTTTTGCTGCGCTCCTTACGATAGTAGACATAATTCTGGTGTTAGGAACAGGAAGCATGATTGTTGCGGCACAACAGTTCACTGGATTAGGGCTTCCAGTACTTGTTTACCTGCCGAACGTTCCGCTCATAGGAGCACCACAAGGCGTCCTTAACTTCTTCGGATTTCTTCCCAGAGGTCTTGGGCTTGGCGACTTCTTTTTTGCGGGGATTATCGCCCTTCAGACTTTCAAGAAATTCGGCAAAAAAACGGGATACATGGCAGTGGTGGCAATGACTATTTCTTTCGCTGTTTTTGAAGCTTTCATCCCTGAAATTAACGTTGCTCTCGAACCAATACTTAACCGTCAAATAGACGGTTTTCCAGGAACGCTAATGATTATTTTGGGCTGGCTACCTGTAGTAGCTTGGAAAATGTTGAGTGAGAGAAAACAAAAACTGCAAGATAGGGAACTGGATCAAAAATAGGAGCTGGGCTTTTTAGCCGAACAGGGCGCCTAAACCTTCAAGCGCTGCGTCTTCTTTCGCTTTTTCTTCTTCAGCTTTCTTCTTCTTATCTTCAGCTTTCGGTTTTTCTTCTGCGGCTGGCGCAGCTGGTGCTGGTGCGGCTGCCATCATGGTCGGCGCAGCTTTTATCGCCTCGTCAATGTCGACCTCACCTAAAGAAGCTACTAGAGCTTTCACTTGTACTGCCTCAACGGTTATTCCTGCCGCTTTCAAAACGCTTGTCACGGTTTCCTCGTTGATTTCTTTTCCTGCCTTGTGAAGGAGCATCGCAGCGTAAATGTTTTCCATACTTTTCACCTCTTCATTCAACTATTTTAACTTTTAGTTAATACAGCCTTTTCCTCTTAAAGGAAACAAGCTAATACTTAAACCTAGGCGTTGCCTACGGCGTTTTCTTGCCGTTTAGAAGAATGCCCAATCGCTTAAGACCCTTTCGTCGCAGCTACAACTTGATTTTGTGAAGCAATAGATAATATGGGGTAAACTGAAATGTTTGTTGCTCTCAAGACCAAGCTTTAAAAATATTAGAAGAAAACAGCCTGTTTCAAATTGCCATGTCTAGCGTTTCCTTTTATTCTAATCTGAAAACTATGGCGCACTTTTTCTTGCTTAGATCTTCGACGATTTGAATCCACGACTTAGGTATTTCTCTCTTTTCGTCTTCCGTTAGTTTTCTCACTGTTAAGTCCTTGTTAACGTAATAAGCCTGGTCACATGCTTTGCAGCTCTGATAGGGAAAGAACCTTTCTAACGGCTTAGTTATCCTCTGTTTTATCCCACAGTTAGGACATGGATGAACCGCGAATTTTTCTTCCTTTTCTGTTCCTTCTGTTGTGATTTCCACGTGTTGCTCCAACTCTTCCCATGAAGAATATATTCGATGTAGAGGCGAATCTGCCTTACGCCACATCTCTTTGAAAATGCTCAGCACTTCTCTTCTTTCGTGCTTTCCACACGTTGGACAATCACCATGATCGTCCATACAATTTCACCAAACCTGCCAAAAGTAGATTAAATGGTTTTAAGCTAATAATTTTTGCTGTTTTAATGTCGTGCACTTTCGTTTGTTTGCTTTCTCGTGTTAACCTGTTCAGCCATTTCTTTTTTCGGTTTCTGCCTCCGATAAAGGAACATGAGGAATATGGAGATAAGCGCTAAACTTCCTAAAAATACAAGACGTTCATAATGAAGCGTAGGCAGAAGCAACCGCATCAAGAAATAGCCAATTAACGCTGAAACAGCAACAAGTGTAGCTGCAACATTCAAATTCATTTTTTCTCTCTTTAGCTGTGGCTCATTTTTCTTAATAACGTTTGCTTTAACATTTTCAGAAAATCAAAATAGCAACGTTTCTCTTATTCATGTTAAGGTGAGTCAGGTTGAAAGAATGGAAATGCGTGTTAGTGGGACACCACGACAACGTCGGAAAAGCAATCGAAAAGTGGGAAAAAGTGGGTTGGCGTCTTCACACTTATGCCTGTGCTGGAAACGCTGCGGTGGCATTGGGCACGAATCATTACTTGCTGTTTGAAAGAGGCTAGTATACCCTCCCCCCATTTTTGTGTATGATATATTGCGATACTGAAATACGCCTTTTATACCATGCAACGATTAATATTTTTTAATGAGAAAGGGGAAGGCTTCATAACGGGGCTTTGCCTTCACCCTTTCATCCCTCCTTAAATGCTAACATAATTTCTTTTGCGAAAAAGGAACCCACAACTTCAAATTTCCCGAAATAAACAAGTAGCTTGAACATTAGGCACTCAACGAGTGAAGTGGAATGGCTTATTTACGGAAAGAAAAAGAAACGTACGAAATAGACTGCCCGCTAGGCAAGATTTGGGCGGCTATTCCAAAAGCTCTCGCCAGCCTAGAATGGACGATGGAAGAAAACGATGACAAAGAGCATCATGCCAACGCCAAAACGAAAGGAGCCTTCATGTCATACAATTCAGTGATAACAATCGACGCGGTGCCCGTGAACAAGAAAACCGCGAGAGTCACGGTGACCGCCGAGACACCAGTTACAACAATTACGGCTATAGCTGATTTTGGGCGGACACAGCAACGAATTGAAATGTTCTTTGAAGCTTTAGCGAAACAATTAACTAGCCAAAAAACCACTCGATAATAAACTTATTAACCAACCTGTTTGATTAGCAAGGAAAACGCTTAGCCATGGAACCAAAAAAAGAAAACACAAAGGCGCCGCCAAAAAACGTGGCGAAAATTAAGGTAAGCAAAAATGGTCCCTACCTGATTTATGGCGAAATACCCATCCAAAAAAGGGTAATAATAGCAGACTCCGATGGAACAGCCACAGAATGGCAACCTGACACAAAGTATCCGCCGCAGAAAATCTATTCACTCTGCCGCTGCGGCCAATCCAAGAACAAGCCGTTTTGCGACGGAACACACGTGAACGTCGGTTTTGACGGCACTGAAACCGCAGACAAAGAAACCTATCTTGACAAGCCCAAAGAAATCGATGGAACAACGTTGAAACTGACAGATACAGAGGAGCTATGTGCTTCTGCGCGCTTCTGCCACCGGGCTGGTGGAATCTGGAACCTTGTCCCAGAATCGGGCGACCCAGAAAAAAAGCAAATAGCTATTGAGGAAGCCTGTGATTGCCCTTCTGGGCGTCTCGTGATTTTTGATAAACAAGACTCGAAGATAATCGAGCCAAATCTCTCCAAGTCGATCGGGTTGATCGAAGACCCTGGGATGGGCGTGAGCGGTCCGATTTGGGTGCGCGGCGGCATCCCCGTTGAATCAGTTGACGGAAAGGCCTATAGGATTCGGAACCGCGTTACTCTTTGCCGCTGCGGCAAGTCGGCTAATAAGCCGTTTTGCGACAGCAGCCACTACCCCGAAGCTGAAGACGTGGAGAAGATCCACAATGAGTAAAATCGACGTTGAATACGAACTTGACGAGGCGTTGAAAAGCAATGGCAGAATATTCGTTCTTTTCTATGCGTCCTGGTGTCCTTTCTCGCAAAGGTTCTTACCGATTTTTGAGAAATACGCCAGAGAAAAACCGGAAAACTGCTTACGCGTAAAAATCGATGACAAAGCAAAACTGTGCAAAATATACTCCGTGGACGTGGTGTCCACAGTGCTTCTTTTTGAGAATGGAAAAGTCGCAAAACGGTTGGACGGGACACCGGGCGTTGGATTAAACGAGAAGCAATTGAAGAACCTCATTGATTAGCACTAACGTGCCACACCTAAAGGGAAAAAGGGCTATTCAAGTACTTGCGCTCGTTTAAACGCGATCCACGCGATGATTAAGAAAACGATTATGTACGTTGCTGCCGTAGCAACTGACCGCAAGGTTATCACTGATATTGGTTCGGAGTAGGCAAATGTTTGTGTTATGTTTGGCTGACCACCTTGAATCTGAATGCTTGTCCTGTTAAAATCCACGTTGGCTGAAGGGTAAAGCGCGTAGTTAATCAGGTTGACGCCGATGCTGTCTGTTCCAGCTCCTATGGTTATTGGTCCTTGCGTGGTGATTATGTTTCCGGAGGCTCCGGCGCTTGGGACATAGTTAAGCGCGGGTGAGGGACCTGCAAAGACTGAAACGATGGGCACGGCGAGTAATAGCCCTATGAAGAAGCCTAAAGCTATGAGGGTGGATACGATTGTGCTTTTTGAGAGCGCGCCTGCGGCTAGGATTATGGCTACCCATATGAAGGTGCTTATGATGTTTCCGAGAAGTCCGAGTGGAACGAGGTGGAGGTTGTTTTGGGGACCGTAGACGAATATGCCGCCTATGATCGTGTAAGCGAAGAGTATTGTGTATGCTACTAGGATGATTAGGAAGGTGGCTAGAAGTTTGCCTAGGAAAACCATGGTTCTGGAGACAGGTTTTGTAAGTAAGGGTACGATTGTGCCGCTTTCGAATTCGCTTGAGATGCTGTTCATGGCCATTATGAGCGCGAAAAGGAACATACCGAACGCGGGGATGGTGAAGGTGACTGCGTAATCTGGGTTTGCGTTGATAGTTTGGTCGGTGGTGGCGCTGAGGACTACAGGTAAAGCCCAAGATAAGGTGGCGAATATGAATGCGATTATAATGACGCCTATGAATTTTTTCTTTCGTATGTTCCAGAGCATTTCATATCGCACGACCGCCCAGAAACGGGTGAACCAGCGGGGACGGATTCGTCCAGTGCTTGTTTTGGCTGCGGTCATTGTGGTTTTCCTCCTTGGTCTTTGCTAACGAGTTGTATGAATACGTCTTCGAGGTTTGACGTTTTCTGGCTCATGCCTACGATGATTCCTCCTGCCCGAGTTATTTCTTGAGACACTTGAACTCGCACATCCTCATGCGTGGATATTTGAATTCTTAAAGTGCTGCCCGTCTGCACCACGCTTGAAACAAAGGGCAAGCTCTTCACTGCGCTGACAACATTTCTGGATGTTTTGGCAACCTCAACATGCAACAAAGCTGGTCCTGAAAGCAACCCTGAAACGTTTGGAAGACTATCTGAAACCAACGCGGTGCCACGGTTAATTATTGTGACATCTGTACAAATTTGCTCCACCTCAAAAAGCAGGTGCGAGGATACGAAGACGGTCATGCCTTCCCGAGCTATGTTTTTCACCAACTCACGCACTTCTACCATTCCAACAGGGTCTAAACCTAGGCTTGGCTCGTCTAAAATGACCAAGTCAGGATTGTTAAGCAGTGCCTGCGCGATACCGATGCGTTGCTGCATTCCTTTGCTGTATTTCCCGATGAGGTCATTTTCCCTGCCTTTAAGCCCAACCATCTCAATAAGTTTGGGTATTTGCTCTTTCCGCTGCTGTTCGGTCATGCCGTACATTCGCCCGTAAATATCCAGCAGTTCCCAGCCTTTCAGGTGTTTGGGAAATTTAGGAAGTTCAGGCATGTAGCCGATGCCTAACCTGCTGTCGGCTTGTTCGCTGAAAATCTGAAGAAAGCTCTCGTTTTTGCCTCCGCGAAGTTCTTGTCCGAGAACTTTAACGGTGCCTTCGTCGGGTCTCAGCAGACCGACTATGATTTTCATGGTTGTAGTTTTTCCCGCGCCGTTAGGTCCGAGGAAACCGTGGATGGATCCTCGCTGAACTTTCAGGTTGAGCTTGTTAACCGCGGTTAACGCACCGTACCTTTTGGTTAGGTTGTTGGTTTCTATAACAAGTTCCATCTATGAGAGCTTCCTCACTTTGACTATTTTCGTTTGAGTGCTTATAAGGTTATATTGAAAATCAAAACTGGGTTAAATCAACACCTATTCTTTTTGACAGCCTGAGCAAGTCGTTTAGGACGTAGACGAAGGCGTAACCTTTCCAGCTGCCCCAACGTTCTTCTGCAACTTTTTTGAGAGCGGGTATGGCTTCGCGTGGTTTTGACGGCTCTTTGCCGAAGAATAGGACGTGGAAGATTTTTGCGCTCCAAACGTCGAGTGGAAAACCCATCTTGGGCATTACGAGTTCTGCGGAGTATTCGCCGATTCCTCGCAGGGTGAGAAGTTTTTTCTTTGCTTCTTCAGGCTCCAGAGTCCACAGTTCATCCACATTGGGAAAACCGTTTTGCAAAGCTTTTGCGATGGCTATGAGGTTGGCGGCTCTGTAGCCGAGTTTGGCTTTCGTTTTTAATTCTTCAGTTGTTGAGGCGGCAATTGTGTTGGTGGAAGGCCAGTACTGCATGGTTTTTCCGTCGAAGTCTGCGTAGTCTCCGAAGTTTGTGATCAGCAGTTCCATCATTTGGTTGCTTCTTTTCATGGGTGCCATCTGGAGGGTTACGGCGAGGATTAATGCGGGGAAGAGTTCTGGCCATCCTATGGTGTGCATACCATACAAGTCCTTAACCACAGCGCTTAGGATTTTGTCGTTTGTGGCTAGTTTGTAGAATTCTGTTAGGTCTTCTTCGGTTTTCAAGGCTCTCTTAACCATGCGCGTTACGTGTTGCTTCTCTGAGGCGTCCAGTTTGGTTTTGGAATAGACTGGACAGTGCATTCGCGGCTTCTGCACCTTTCCTGTAGACCGAAGTTTTAAACCCAAGAGTACGCCGTTGAACCGCGTTAGTGTCCAGCAGGTGTCGCTCTTGTAGATTTCGTCGGGTGTGGACCACCACCAACCAGCTGGCTTTCGCAGGGTGAGTTCAAAACTGTAAGGTGGGATAGCCTCAACTTCAACTGAGTACGTTTCTTTCAGGTTCAAAAATCTTGGCTCCTGTATAACTCAGGTGGTGCTGGAATAAAAATGGCACCGTAGAATTCCGGTATCGAAGTTCAATGTGTTTATAGGGGAAGGAGAGATTTTGTGAGAGAGTTGGGTTAGTCGTATTTTTTGAGTTTGATCATTTTTCTGTAGTTTTTGAGGTCTTTGGAGACGCGTTTGAGGAGGTGTAGTTCTTGCATTGTTTTTTCGAATTTGGTCAGTTGTTGGTTGACTTGGTGGTGCAGGGTTTCTTGTTTGGTCATGGTTTTTTCAGCTTTTATTGTAATTGTGTGTTGGAGGGCGTTTGTCATTGTTTGTTGGCTACCCAACGGCCAATCCGTCATCGAGGAGAAAGGAGAAGGCTTCGAGAACGGAAAAATTCTGTTGGCTTGTTGGGTGTAGCCTTCAACCTCAATTGCCCTCCACACTGTCATAAGACTTACGATACTATACACTTATAAGGGTTATGAATTCCTACTAAACAAACGGTGACGTTTAGCCTATAGCTAAAACGCCTTCCAAAATCTTCTTCTCAGGAATCTCCAACTGCTTGGACAGCCACATCTTCAAAAGTGCCGTAAGCTGGGGAAGTTCGCCGCTGTACGTTATGATCTGGTTGCCCTTGAGCGCATCGGCTTGGAAGGTTTTCTCTGCTTCCTTGTACATGAAGGACAAGGTTTGGGCTTGAAAAGCCAGAGTCTGAAAATCGTCCCATTGTTTGCATCGCAGAATTACTGGTGGTCCGTGCATGAGGCTTGGTTGCGCGACTTCGGCTTGTACTTCAGCTTGTTGTTGGGAGGTTAAAACAGGGGTTTCTCGAGGTGAAGTAGACAGGTAAGTTACCAAGGTGTTTATTTCGTTTTGTAAACCGGTTATTCTTTCTTCGACTTTTTCTACTTTGTAGGTTAATTCGCCGGTTTCGCCGAGTGCTTCGGTGACTGTGCCTAGCTCGTTTATTAGTTTGTCAAGGTCTTTTTCGTGTTCTTTGAGTACGTTGACTATGAAGTCCAGTGCTTCTAGTGCTTCGTCTTTGGATTGTGGTTTCTTCGACATCGATTGCATCCCTTGGTTTTCAGGTTTATTCAATACAATCAACTATAAATAAACGTAGCGAATCCTCAAAACATATCCCTGTGAAGACATAACCGTACTTATTAAGAATAGTGTCTTTAAATGGAGATTTCGCTCGCATAAACGTTACTCTTTTTTCTTTTTCAATTTCCGACCTGTTTCTGCCTTTTTGTTCAACACAAAAACAGGAAGCGCTTGAGAGATTTTGCGGGTTGCCCGTGAGGCCAGCAGGTTCTGAACGATACTTTTAAGTTATTTAGCATCAGATATGAAAGCAATTCTGAGCGTGGATCCATGAAGATGAGAATGATAAAATTAAGCCCTGAATTCCTTACGCAAGCGCTGCGGGGAAAAACGGAAACTTTCGCGTCTAATCTGCCAAGCGACATAGAACTTCTGGACATAAAATACGACCTGTTTTCTGGGCAAGTGTTTGCTGTCGTGAGAAGTGACAGTTTCGAGGACGTTGCAGCCGCTTATCCGATTCCAGAGTTCAAGGTGGTTTACGCGAAAAGCGCGAAAAATGTTAAGGTGGAACCTCAACCTTTGAAAAGCGTTAGGTTGGAAGCCAAGCCTGCAACAGTTGCTAAGCCTGTTGAAAAACCGCGTGTTCAAGCAAGCCAGGATGTGAGTGCGGTGGAGGAGGAGTTCAGTCCTGAGCAGCGTGAGTTGTTGAGTTTCACGGTGGACGGGGATTTCGTTGTGGTGAAGCCTCTTGAGTACTTGAAGGCTGAATGGAACGAGATTAACGATGTCGTGAAGAGTTTAGGTGGCAGATGGGTGAAAGGCGACATCATCAGCTACTGGGAAGTACCAATACTATAAACCCCCAAAAATTACGAGTTTGCCAGAAACAAAATTGATAACCATAAATCACGGGAAATTATCGCAAGTTACAAAATGTTCTTTCGCAAGGGACTGAACTATTGTGTGATTTTTGTCTATACCCCCTCTATAATGCGGGCCGGTTGTGTTTTGAAACCTGTTCACTGTTCAGGATGTGAAACGGGTTTTTCACGCGTCTTTTTATGTCCCAGAAAGTCCTGAAAAGACGCAGAAAGCCCACGGATGCGCATTGTTTAGGGTTGCGCTGGCGGGTTCGCGAACTATCTGCTCGGTAAGATTATCGCTGTAAAGTTTCTTGATTTCGATAGTAGCTGTAATAAAAAAGGAAGGCTTTTTGAACGTTTTATTTTTTTGTGGGGATTTGGCGTGTTGAACGCACGCGCGCCCTTACTTAATTCAATATTGCCTACGCATAAACTAAAAAAAGGGAAATTGAGTTTGTGCTTGCGGTTTTCGTTTTGATGCTTATCGTTTTCGTAGCATCAGGATGATTACCATCCCGATTGCTATGATTGCGATTATAGCGCCTGCGCCTATGCCTAACACGTACGTGTCTGTCATTGGTGCTGGTGTCGGTGTTGGCTCTGGCGTAGCACTGGGAGCTTCTTCCACGTTTATGGCGGCTTCATCGAAGGAACCATAGTAAGCACCGGAACCATCGAAACTGGCGATGACAGTGTATTCGCCTGGAACCTCTGGAATGAACGCGAGCTTGAAGAAGCCGCTTGAGTCGCTTGTTGTTCTGCCGACCTCGTAGACGTTGTTGTTCGGGTCGATCACGCTTACAACTACGTTAACACCGACAATGTCTGCTGGACGCTCAAACTGCTTGTAAACGTACAGCATCCAGTCACTCATGTTCGCGTCAGAAACAGCTGGAACACCATTCGGGAACCTTGCTGTCAAGCCGTATTTTTCTGTGCCCGGAGATGTATCAGTCACCATGCCCTGTACCAGAACAGATTTGCCATATGGCACACCTACGTCCGGTGCAGAAACAGTGGTTGCGCTAGGTCCTTTGCCTATGCCGTATACGCGCTGGTCGTACGTATCCATTGTTGCGATTATGCTGTCACCGATAACCGCGCGCCCACCCCAAACAGTTTGACGGAACAAACCATCCGCTCGCCAGATTTCCTCGCCTGTTGTGGCGTTAAGGCAGATGAACGGTCCACCACGCGGAATAGGCTGATTCACAGAGTGCTCCAGATTGGCGATGTAGATTTTTCCGTCGGTAGCGATCAGATGGCCCACAGGGAAATTGTTGCTCCACAAGACTTGCATGTACGGATCCACAGCGTTGTAAGTCCACACGAGCTCGCCGTTCGTAACGTCGTAAGCCTGAATCACTCCGCTCATGGTTCCGCAAATCAGTTTGCCGTAAACGATGTAGCCGTTCTCGCCAGGCGGTCCACCTGTGAGATGACCCAGCATTGCTATCGGCTCAGAGATTGTCCATAGGTAGTCTCCTGTTTCGGTGCTGAAGCCATAGCGCATTCGGCTCTCTTTTGCATTCACGGTGAAAACGCCGTCTATATTACTTATGGCTCCAAAGCCTATTGTAAGGTTGTTTGCGCTCCATTCAGTGGGTGCATTCCAAGTTTTTTTATAAAGCAGCTGTCCTTCTTGCCCTGGCTTCAAGTTTATTGCCCATGCAGTGACTTCTGTTCTAGTTACGCTTGTACCGACCGCTTTATCTAACGCAAAAACCGCTGAAACGCTTCCCGGCAAGCCCGTTGGTATAGACACGTTCCAATTGTATCCAGCTAAATCCAAAGGCGTTGTATCTGCTATGTAGGGATCTGGTGGCGGAAAGCCAAAGGCCCCACCGCCAATAGTTACACCGGCTGGACCTGTCGCATCGACATCCTTTCCCATAGGTTGCCACTGACCCCATGCCATAGAAGCGTAATTTGTGCCTGCATACAGTTGAGGTATGTTAGTTGAGTTCCACAGAGTCATGTAGCCGCCCGATGTGCTGATAGAGTATATCAGTATCTCTCCTCTTGGACCGTAGGTAGTGGTGCCCGAAGGTACATTACGCATGGTATAAACGTAGTCTCCAGTGAAGGGGTCAAACGCATACCAAACAGCAGGACTAGGAGCGAAGAAACCGCCACCAGTACTTGCCCACAGGTAGTCGTAAACGCCTTGATTGTCGTATGTTTGCCAAAAGTGTAGTTGACCGCGGTTTATCGTTAGGTTGTTTAGCAGAACTCTTGACCAAAGTTGTTCACCAGTATGCAAATCTACGCAAATGGTTTCCTTGAACCGGTCGTTAGCCGCGTATTTCTGGTAGTAGAGTTTTCCGCCCATGGTAATGCTGCCCGACCATTTGCCTTCATACGCATCGCCAGTCTCATACCCGATGTTAGTAACGGTGTCCTCGGCGGTATCCTGATCCGCTGTCAATGTTCCTCCGACTAGGCCTCCTGACGTCAACGGAGTAGTCCACAATATGTGTGCAGTGTCTGGTGCATCGTCATTGCCAGTAAGGTAGAAATTACGCGGAGTCGTCAGCCAATTTCCTGCAATCGGCGCCCATTCTCTCAACTGCGAATCTATCGGGCGGGTCCAGTATTCGGTTGGCAGCGCATGCACTGGATAGTACGTTAGAGGCTCCTCCTGCGCTACAAGAGTAATTTTAATGCTGTCACTTGCCAGCATCACTGTACCAGGAGCGATGCTGCCACCGAAGAAGCTTGTGACGCCTTCCTCACACACCTGTTGAGGAAAGTGCACCTGCAGAGTGTAATTGCCAGCCATGGTTGGCACGTAAATAGTGCCTGTCAGTCCCGTCGAATCGGTTTCAAGCGGACCCAGCGTCTCAGTGTGGCCATCAGGCCGCTCAACCGTCACAGTCAAGCCCTCCCAATGGTACAAATCACTCGTGAGCTGCTGCGTTATCCCGAGGAGAATCAGCGTTTCTTGGCCCACACCTACAGGGTTAGGCGTAGCGCCAATAACGGGATAAGTCTTCATCGTTCCCTGCGCGTTGGCATTCGGTAAAGCAACAAGCGAAACAGCCATAGCAATCAACAGAAACAAAGAAACAGCAGTAGCAGTAGTCTTATTTCTTGAAATTTGCATGTATTTTTCTTCTCCTTTCATTTAATTGCGCATAACTGCGCGGTTGGCATATTTGCATGGTTGGTATATATAAAATCTTGCAATGCCACTCGGGTTTTTGTAATCCTTAGATACTTAGATGTACCCTATGTAATTACACTAAAAAATTGGCATAGCGCGCGGGCTATGAAAAGTTGTTAAGGCTGTACAAAACCCTAAAACCCTTAGAGATAAAACGTTTAGAACCGACGCTTTTTACGCATAAGTAGAAAAAGGTATTATTTACCATGATTTTGAGGCTTGAGTCTGTTTATAAAGGGCTATAATGCAAATTTGTAGCTTGACTTGGGCGAAGTTGAACAACTGAAACAAAGCAGGTTTCAGCGTGGGTTCCAAACACACCAAATGGCTTTTTCAGTGCAAGCCAACACGCAGGGTGCTTTCCCGCTTTCAGGCTTGCATGGCGAACATGCGTATTTGATGTTTTTGCGTTGCTGCTCTGTCACCGCCGCCACCGTCTTGTCTTCCAAGTCAATCAGCATATCCACCAATTCAAGGGCTGACTTAGGACACTGTACTATGCATTTGGCGCAACCAATGCATTTTTCAGCGTCAATGACAATGTAGTACTCCCCTGACCCGTCAGTGTAGCCGTAATGCGTGATAATAATCAATCACCCTCTCAGCTTTTCTGCGCTTTCTCATACAACGCTTTGCCGAACAATGCGGCGCCTATGGCTCCAGCTATCATGGGGTCTAACCCGTTTTCCCGCCAATTCGGCATTGGAAGGCATTTAACGCCAAGCTCGTTTTCTATCCTCGTGACTATGCCGATGTTTTTCGATTGACCACCGGTGATGACGAGTTCTTTTTTGAGACCTACCCTCTTGATAAGGTTGCCCATTCTGATCGCCATAGCGTGTGTGTAAGCAGCCAATACCTTCTCTTTAGACCACCCCTTCCGCAGCAGCCCCATAGCCTCAGTTTTCGCAAAAGCCACGCAAGTGCAGCTAACAGGCGGCGGCTCCTCCTCAACTTGAAGCGAAACTTCACCGATTTTCTCAATCGGGATTTTCAGTAGGTCAGCGAAAACTTCCATGCCTCTGCCCGTGCCCGCGGCGCACTTGTCGTTCATCAGAAAAGAGGTTACTCTGCCGGTTTCGTCGCAGTGAATCGCTTTTATGTCTTGGCCGCCAACGTCCAGTACTGTTCTTACGCTGGGTCCCCAAATGTAGTTCGCGCCTTTTGCGTGACATGCGATTTCCGTGATAGCCTTATTAGCCATGGGCACGTTTACCCGTCCGTAGCCTGTTCCAACAATGTACTTAAGGTCGTCAACCCTGAGCCCAGTGCCCTCCATAGCCCAATCCAAAGCTTTCTTAGCGCTTTCAGGGCTGTTAGACCCCGTCCGCATCACACCCCAAGAATAAACCTCACCGTCAATCATCACGGCTGCTTTAGAGCCAACCGAACCTACATCAACGCCCGCGGTGATTATGTCTTTGTTTTTCCACTTCTTTTCCGAAAAGACCCGGTGGTACTCTTGCCATCGCCAGTATTCCACATCTTCTTTATTCGGGGTTTCCTTCATTTCTTACACCTTTTTAACGCGTTTGGCGGCGACGAGAGCCGCGCCCAAAGCGCCAGCATATTCTGGATACTCAGGTATTAAAACATCAACACCAAGCTTCCTTTTTAAGGATGCCACAAAACCAACATCTCTTGCAACGCCGCCCAATAACACGACATCAGGGTTAACTCCCAGCCTATGCACCATCGACGAGACACGGTCAGCCATGGCGTCAAATATCGCACGTGCAATCTCAGGCTTCGATTCCTGACGGTGAATCAAAGTCACCACATCTGACTCGCCGAATATCACGCAGCTGGCGTTTATAGAGCTCGCACGCTCCGCCTTAAGCGAGAGCGGACCCATATCCTCCAGCTTCATCTCCAAGGCTCTTGCCATTGCTTCAATGAACGCACCGGCGCCAGCCGCACACCGCTCATTAACCACGAAGTCCATCATGATCCCCTTCTCGTCGCACTTCACGGCTCTCGCTTCTTCCGCGCCAACATCAATTATTGTTCTGGCATTGGGAAACAGGTAGACTCCCGCCTGCGCGTCAGCACCCATCATGCTTATGGTGCTGTTGGAGTTAGGCGCCAAATCCATACCTGAACCGGTAGCGGTAACATGATTTACATCAGACAAAGACAACCTAGCAGCTTTTAACGCTTCACCCAAAGCCTGCTCAGCAGTTTTCGCCGGGTCAAACCCGGAAAAAGCTTTACCCCGAGATAGAACCTCGCGGTCTTTCAAGATCACTGCTTTCACGCTTTGAGTGCCCAAGTCTAATCCAGCCGTTATCATCAACCTTGCCTTCTAAAGGTCAATCCTCGCTGTAAGCATCTCCAAGAACGCTTCCACTCTCGTTTTCATTTGCCCCACATCCTCCCGCGTGTACTCAGTATCCAAGTAGTATATAGGAATGCCGAGGCGGTCTAAAACTTTTTTGACCCGCGTGTACTCCATGGCGTAGAGCATGCAACCACGAACCACATAGTAGATCACGCCTTGAACGTTCCACTCTTTAATCTTGTTCAGCAGCCAGTTGATTCGGTCCTCGTTGCCGTCCTTAGAAGTTAAGCAGGGACACGTAGAAGCCATCAAGTACCTTTCGCTTATAGCGTTAAGCATGTCATTCATCGACCACTCATCTACGCCCACAGGGTCATACAGCAACCGCTCACTTGAACACAACTCATCAGCCACCAGAACGCCTTCAGGCACACCCTCCTCAACCAGCGTGGGAAGCTTCCAGTTGTCAGGCCAAATCATCGGCGTACCCGTAACCATAACCCGCGGAGTGTCAGGAGGACAAGCCCAATTCTTCTGCCGCGCTCTCTCTTCGAGCTCATCACACAAAGCCGCGGTCTTCTCCGTCCACCGCTCGATGTTATCCCACATGTACGTTTGATTAACCAACATGGCATCCCTACCCATGATAACTGGAGAACCCTTCCTTAGCTCCTGCAACCTGCGGAAAGCTTTCGTCGCCTTCTGAGTGAGCTCTATAGCGGATTTCAACTGCTTCCGCCCAACCTTATTACCAGTCAACGCTTCAATCTGCCCTTTCACAGCCTTAATTTCCTCTCTCCACAAACGCGTTGACTGCTCAGAATCCTTAACTCTCGGCAGCGTCATCGGCCAAACCGGCTTGTAATCGCTCAAGATTTCGCCGAGCTTTGTCATTCCATCGCATGTTAGCACGCTTATCAGGGCGTCACTCACTTCAAGATATGGAGATAAGCCAATCATTTTCGCGCCTATAGTTGACCGCACTACAGGGCACACCTCAACGGGAACAACCCTGTCGCCAAGCTTCGCAGCATCGTACCAACCGGAGCTAACCCGCACAGGAATAGCACCTGAAGCCAACACGAGCTCCAAAGGCGCGAACAGACACGTGTAACCAATGACTTTTTTGCCTTTTTCTTTTGCCGCGCGAATCTCTTTTTCCCGGGTAACAAAGTTTGCCATCTCGTCAAAGTACTGCATCGCCTTGGGTCGGTCTGGGTCTGTCTTCTTCATTTTCTCAATGTTTTCAGCAATTATTTTCTGGGAAGTGGCTTGGATAGTGTTTCTCAGCTCTTCAATTTCCTTTTGAGAGATTTCAGGCATGTACTTTTTTTCTACACTTTGGCTATTCATTATTTCCTCACTCAACTGTTGATGGCTCCAGCCAGTTTCGAGATTTGAAAACGGTTTTTCCACCTATGTTTACTTTCAAGCATCCTTCGTAAGGACACATTTCAACGCATCGCATGCATAGCATGCACATGGAGGTGTCGATTTTGCCGCCCTTCTGCTCGTACACCTCGGTGACCTGCACTGGACAGACTCTCTTGCAAATCCCACATTTAGTGCATTTTTCTTCGTCCTTGTCGATGTGAAGCGCAGGAGCCCACTTGAAACCCCTAAACCTGTTCACGACGGCAAGCGACGCCCCTGTCGGACAGAACCGGCACCAAACGCGCCTCACGAAAAATGAACCTACAACCGTTAACGCCACAAAAATTAATGCTGTAACTGTAACAAAAATCTCGCTAAAAGCCATGTTAGAGTATAGTATTACTTCTTGGACGTAGGGATAGCTGAAGTACAATCCGCCAATTTCTAATGGTCCCACCCACGGAACGATCAAAGGGATTACGGGACCAAGCAGCACTCTGAAGGGCTCGAAAGGACCCGCGAAAACAAGCGCCATGAGAGTGGCAAAGTTCAACGACGGAGGAGGATCTATCAGAGATAGGATGAAAGGCGCGCCTAAAAAGATGAGCAGCAACACGTATCTGAAGTTATGCAGGAACCTGTTGAGCCTATCGGGAAGGTTTCGGTGGCGCACTTTGAGAACCTTCCGCAGTAGAGTAATCGCGTCCATGTAGAAGCCGAACGGGCAAAGCCATCCGCAGAAGAACCTGCCCAGAACAAGAGGCATGACCAAGATAACGATCAGCACGATGAGCTGCCACACGGGGTAGGTGAACATGTAGAAAACCGCAACCATCGCCAAGGCTTGGATAACGAACCTGAGGTAGGTTACTTTGGTTGCCAAACCTTTTTTCCATATGAGGATAACGAGAATTCCCGCTAAAGATAGGCCCGCGAGAACCGTTAACTTGAGCACTTCACCTAACAGCTGCATAATCATGTTTGCTTCGCCCTAGCCAAGTGTGGAAAACATGCTGAAGCGCGGAATACTGAACCGTGTAAGAGGCGGCCGGCGGACGCGCCAAGATACCGCCCTGTTATCTCAAGCACCAACGACATGTTTGGAATCTCAAGTTTTTTGGATGATGAAAATATAGGCTGTAGCATTTAAAGTTTGCACAAAATACAATGGCGACCTGAATAAAAGTTTCAAAGCTGAGCAAGCAGGCGCTTCTTACCAGAAAAGGGGAAAGCAAGCGTTAGCGTCTGCGTTTTTTGAAGTAAACCAGAACGCCTAAGTCAACAACCGCTATCAGTATTATGACGATGGTTGCCCATATTGTCAGGGAAGACAGGGGTGGATTTGGAGTCGTTCTTACCCTAGTGTTATATTCGTGGAGGTATTGCAGGTGCGCGCTGTCGTACGGATAGCTTTCCGTAGCGGGATAGGGGAAGCCGCTCATATTTTGGAAAGGCAACGGATCCACTGTGAAATCAAAGCCGTAGCCCCAGTTCCCAGGCGGGTCTTTGAACCAGCAAGCTACGAATAAGAAGTAGTCTCTTTCCATCCCGTCTTCAAGAGGCGCAAGATTGGCTGTGGGGAACTGGAGGGAGACTTGGTCGCCTTGCATTCCGATCACAAACATGTCATCTGCAACCGAAAGTAGTTGTGTTACGTCGCCGTACCTTGTGAAGTTTCCGGTAACGGGTGAAGGGCTGGTAACTATTTGTTCGAGAGCGGCGGTGGGGTTGATTCGCTGAACCGTGATGTTTTCTTGCAGGCTTGTGTCTATTCCGATGTAATCGAACGTTACGTTCCAGAAATTGGTGATTCTGATCTGGTAGTCGCTTACGTCTTTGGGGAAAAGCCCTGTCAGATCAACGGCGAAGCTTCTGGCGGTGTAGTCTGAGGGCGTAGGCATCTGCCTGTCCGCTGGCACGCGCACCCAATTCCCGTTTCCATCCATAACCTCCATGTAGGGCGCGGGATAAATCTGCGTGCCGTTTGGCACTAGACCTTCGGCATACGCGGTTTTGAAGCCGTCTATCCAATCGTAATAGGGTCCCGCTGGACCCCAATCAACCATCCCGTTGATTACGAGCTTGATTTGTTGTGCGTCAGATAGATCGCCCAAGTTTAGGGTTAACTGGTTTAATTGGATGTCGTCCCAGGATGGGCTGACCAGCCCGTTGATGCCGGATGTAAAGATTCCATCAAGCTTTGAGATTTGGGGCAAGACGTCTTCGCCTTTCTCGTTTGCGGCGGAAACAGGCGTTTGCAGGTTGGTTTTGCTTACGGTATAAATCTCACTTGGAAAAGCTTGATTGACGTAGTTTACCATGGTTGAGTAAACGTCAACACCTGATGGGTGATCAACGACCATCATGAAAGCTGAGTCTAGGTAGAAGATTTCATCCCATCTTTGCTGAAGTATCACGTCATAATAGTCGTCTCTTGGCGCCAATTGACTTGCATCCAGTTTGATAGTGTCCCATGGGTTACCTCCACCGAATACGATGTTGCCGTTTTCATCCATGTAGTCCATGTAGCCTAACCAGCCTGCGTTTGAGACCTCAGTAACGTAAACGTAGTTTGTTCCGTTCCAATAATACAGCGATGGACAGGATGCGTATCCGCTAATTACGGTGTAAGTTGCAACCAGTATCATACGCTTATCCAACGTGAAAGTTCTCGATGTGCTTTTTACCCCATCGCTCCAGTATGAAAATTCGAGAATACCAGTTCCAACATCGACGGGGTTTGGTACAGTAAGGGTGTACTGTCCAACTGGTAAGACTGCGATGTAGGTTGTGTCGTGGCTTACTCCGTTGAGGGTGAAAGTTAAGGGTATGGAGCCGCCGCCAGACCTGCTGATGGTGAGTGTGTGGTAACCTTCGGGAACGACTACGAAGGTTCCAGATAGGGAGTTCACCATGACGGTGTGTTTTCCTTCGGTTGTTGCGTTAAACGTGAATTTTGCCGTCGTGGTTTCTTTTGCATCTAACTCGATTCTTTTAAATTCAACAAGTGAACCATCCACCATGAACCTAACTGAAAGGCTGTCTGGTTCTGACCCTTGGTTGGTAGCAGAAACTGTAACCGTTATTGTTTCGTTAGGCCAAGATTCGTACGGGTTGACATTCAGCTTGGATAAGCCTATCTTGCTGGATGTCGGCGATGGAGCCTTAACGGTCAATGACCTGGACAAATCACCTATTTCAACGTTGTAAGTTCCCTCAGTTTCTTTGAGTACCGTGAACTCGGCTAGGGTAGAATTTCTAGCTGGAACCAGAACTGTTTGGTTTTGCTCTAATAAACCGTTGATTGTGAGGTTTGCAACGTACTCTCCTTGTTCATCCCCTATGTTGGTTACGTTAACTGAGATTTGAATGGGTTCAAACACCTCGGCTTCAGATGGGTTTATCGTGAGGTCTGTTACGGTAAACTCTGCTTGTTTAGGTGCACCGACAATTAAGCCTTCGGCTTGGAGGTAAAAGTAAACTCCAGCCGCTGCAGCTACTATTAAAACGTCAATTACCAGAACCGCTTTTAGCTTTGTAAGTGCTGATCGAGAGCGCATAAGCCTTCCTTTCATTATGTTTACTCAATATTGAGGTATATAACTTTAGTCCAGAATGCTGGTTGGCAACTGGCATGAGGCTGTTAGAAGCTGGCAACTCCCTTCTTTTCTGAAAAATCGCACCATTTCCAAAGCTAGCGCGCGCTGTCCGCAATCTTCCCTGAATACCCAAGCGTGAGCAGCAAATTCTTGAAGGTGTGGTTTGTTTTCTTTGCCAACAACTTTTCACTCTTCGATATTGAGGACGAAACAAAAAAGATAAGCGTTCTGTATCCCAAAACACTTTTGTAGACAGGTACAACACAAATACGCATTCACACGAATAACACAAACCGAGGATCTGGAGGTCTGCGGTTTTCTCTACCTCCTATAGTTTTCTGCAATGAACGCGCGCGCACACTATTAGGCGGCAAATATGCTGACATCCTCGTTTATACTAGGAAAAGACCATAGCCCTAGATACAGAAACTACATAAAGAAAAATGAAATTACTTGGCATTTCGATGGAGGCGCAAAGAAAACGCTTATAGGCTAATGTTGCGGGTTAGAGTTTCAGAAGCTTCGGTGTTTGGGCGGGTAGATCAGCCTGGTATGATCGCCACGTTGGCATCGTGGAGGCCGCGGGTTCAAATCCCGCCCCGTCCACCAAACCCTCTTTCGGAAAAGAGGCTTTACCGAGAAAAACTGAGCTTTCGCTTTGATTCTGCGCGCGCTAAGTCGAGCAAGCCTGTCTTACCTATCCGTGTCAAGCTTTTGAGAGCTACGATTTACGGTTATTCGGTTGTGCTTTCTGGCTTGAAGGATGAAGAGCTGGAGATTAGAGTTATGGAGTTTGAGGAGAAGCTCAAGAACGGAATTTTAATTCCTAAACCTGAGGAGAAAAATAAGAGATGAACAACATACGCAAGAAACTTTTCGACTTGGAAAATAACGTGGTGAAGCTACCTGAGGACAAGAAAATACGCCTATTCATTGACGATTCTGTGGAAATGACGCTGCATGAAAGAGCGCATAAAATTAAAAGCCTCTACAGAGACGAAGTTAAAGAGTTTCTGTTTAACCCTAACTTGACGTTTGAGCAGATAGAAGCTACCAGTCAAAAAATGCTTAAAAAAATACCTGAAGATGAATTGCATATTATAAATGAAAGTGACAAGTTTGTGCGTTACCGTCTCATGCGATTAGTCTATCAGTATTTCGTAGATCAAACTCCGCAAGCGAATAACCGTGAATTATGGGAGCGTATAGTTTGGTTTTTTGAGCAAGTAGACAACTGGAAAGTGGCTAAAGCTATAGAAGATAGCGAGTGGAATTTTAACCGCAATGAGGACGCCCCCGACTTTGACGATTTTAAATGGTGGGACGATTTAGAAGCGAAAATCCGCAGTTATTACCCTGACGGTGTAATCACTAAGGAAAGCTATGAGAAGTAAGAGACTTTTTTGACGAAAAAGAGTCAGAAGCCATACGGGAATACTGGAAAGCTCATCCAGACGAACATAAAGAATTCATGGAGCAACTTCACAAGAAAATGGAGATTGTGAAAAATGAGCAGTAGTTATCTCATAACAAAAAAGAAAGCTATTTCATTTCTGCTGGTTCAAGCTTGCCGAACCATCGGAAACGCCAATTGAGAATCTCGAGCATCTGATGCTCTAATTCTTCGTATTTATTCTTGTATTCTTCTAGCGGAAAATTATGGGGAACTTTATATTCGAACTCTACTAACGGAAAATCTCTGTTTGCTTCGTCCAACACGTCTTTGATGTATTCGGGTGGCACAATTTTGTTGGGTAAATATGGTTCAACTATAGTTTTTTCAAGTTTTCCCTTACTCATTTTTAGTCTTCCCTCGCGATACCTTCTCTTCGATTTCACTAATAAACAATTTTGTATTGTGGAAACACACAATCGGACAAAAACACCACAACCAAAGAAGAAGATAGCGAACATCCTACAAAAAAACATTTTGAAAAAAAGGGGTGTGTTCGGCTTATTTTGGTTTTCTGAACAGCTTTTCCTGCAACATATAGATTTTTTTCATGAAAAAGCCCTTCATCTAAGCAATCGGTTAGATACTTTGAGGGGAGATTTATTCATTCTTCGCGTAAGATTAGAAGCGGTTTGGAAGCTTCCTTCTTCATAATCATCCTTATTTTAGCCTCATCGAGATCTTCTGCGTTTTCCCTATTTTTATCAAACCTTGACTCTTGAAAAATTAAATGAATCTCACCATTTGAGGATCGTTCCCTAACTACACGTGATTTTTTCGTTGCCGAATCCTCCATACAGATTACGCATAATTCCTAAAATAAACTTGTTCGCAAACTTCATCGAAACACAGTTTGTTAGAACGCAAAAAAATGTCACGTTTATGTCCACAAAATCTTGTTTGCTGGCATTTAAATCCTATGTTTTATTGGGATTCTGCTCGTTGCTTATTATATAGTATGCTAAGGTAGAGTAGAAGGATCACACTGTAGACTATTTCAGCCGCAGCTGCGAATTTTGGAATACTTGGAAGGTTGAGAAGCGTCAGCGCGTCTGCTATTGTAACAAACAGCAAGGTTGAAACTGTGCCAAACCATCCCCAGCCTTTTCTAATCCAAAGCCCGAATGCGAAAAAGAGAGCCGCCAACCCAAAAAAGACAGTGTATATGCTGTATATGTAATCCATCATGGAAATCGAGAGAAGCCACAGCCCAAAGAAAACGTGGATGGCTCCAATAAGGGATTGCACAGAAACAAGGATTACGACTCCTATGCATCTACCTGCAATCGTGGGAAGAGGCCGTGTTTTGCCTATTGCTTATCACGCCTTTTCTTCGTTTTTCAAATAATTCTTCAGTGGTTCCCAGTAATAGTCAGTCCAGCCTTGCTTCAGTTCTTCCTCCTGATCTGTTGGAATATTAGAGTGAACCAGTGTCAACTCTGTCTTCCCGTCAACTTGATTGAGGGTAAATTCTAGCTTTGATGGCGGATAACCTTCGGGCCATTCTGTAGTAGCCCATTCTTGCACAATCCGTTTACATCTTTCAAGCTCAAGGATCTTACCTGAAATATACCCGTCCCACGCAGTAAATTCTGCGCCAACCTCAGCTTTACCAGTGGCTTTACTTCCCGTAAACTCAGAGTTTTTCCTTGGATCCAAAAGCGCATCGTAGACTTCTTCAGGTAAGGCCTGAAGGATTACTTGTTGCTTTATCGTGGTTGTTTTCGGCTTCATTAAAAGACGTCTCCAGCTATAATGGTGATAGTCATTTTTTTCCTTTATGTCTTTCTCAACTTCCTAGTGTAAAAATCTTCAAATCCGCCTTATCATAGGTTTCCTTCAGCAGTCTTATTTCTTGAGGAGTATGGTTTGTTTAGTCAAATAAGGTGAGATAACAACTCCAAATTTGCTTTGTTATTCGTCGCTTTCAAGTTTAATCCTCAACTAAGAGTTTTTGCTACTATTTTCTAAGCAAATAAAAGGCGAGAAGAGAAAAAATCAAAAAGAAAATTCCAGAAGAAGCAAATACTGGGGCATATCCGAGGTTTTGAGCAATAAGTCCTGCATATAATACGGAACCAAATTCTGCAAATCTCAACGGAACAATCAACAATCCTATGTCGACAGACACATTCGGCTTATCCTTTGTAGCCTTAGCTATGATTGACTCATAAAAAGCCCATCCAAGTCCCTCTGCCACAGCTAGAGCCAAGAATGGCGCAAAAAAATAGTAATTTGATGATGCCAGAAGAAAAGTTGCGAACAAAGCGATAGAACTCTGCAAAATGACACGCCTAATCCCGAGTGAAAACCTCAAAGTGCCAAAAATAACAATTGCGGCTACAAAATTATACAGCATATACGCTATCCCTACGGTTAGGTAATCATAGCCGATCTGTTGAACCATAAAAACAGGAAGAAGCAAATTTGATAGCGGAAAGAATGCTAGACTGAAAAACACCGATGTTATTGAGACAAGCCAAAACATTTTACCTTTTCTTCTTGGATTGATAATTTCTCCGAATCGGGAATTGTTTGACTTAAAATTCTGTTTTGGAATTTTCCAAAGCAATGCGGCCGGAATTGCGATAAAACCTGCGGCCACAATTAAAATGCTAAAGGTGAAAGAGAATCCAAAATTAGCAATTCCAAATCCTGCTACAGCGCTACCCACCGCAGTTGAAAGCAATAAAACAGCAACATTTCTGGTAGCTGCCTTTTCCTCTCGCTTAGGGGATAATGAAAAAATAGCCGTTCGACTAACTGCCCAATATGAAGATTCTTTCAAAGCTTCGAGAAACTTTCCCAGAAGAAACATTGGAGTGGAGCTAGCAATCAAGTATACGAAAGTGGATAATACACTCCAAGGCCAGTTCATTAGAATATAGAACCGATTCCATCCTTTCGAATCCGCAATAACAGCCATCAAAAGACGAACAACCATGAAAACAATAGGCAAAACGGATATTACCACACCAATCTCAACCAAATCGACGTTTCTATCCAATAACAGTAACGGAATCGCAAGTGTAAGTCCTCCCGATATGAAGAAATTTAGAAATGTTATTGCCAGTATTCTCTTCATTGCAATTCCGCCAGGAGAATACACACTAATTCAAAACTTTCAAATTAGCCTTTCCATAAATCCGTTTTAACCGTTGCAGCCCCTTTCCGGTATAATGCTTAGCCAATACGCTTCTTGGAGCTCTACCTTGAAAAATATCAACAAATCTATCAGCAACACCGAACTCACCTATTTCAGTACTAAACCAAGCCCTTAACACCTTAGAAGTGATTGAAACTCCAGCTTTCTTTGAGGCCATTTTCCAGATTTTCTTCCACTGTCTATCACTAACAACAAACAATTTCGGAGAATCGTCCTTTCTTTTCTTGAGATAGCGCGCGCGTTTGAAGCCAAAAAGCCGTTTCGGCGTTAAAGAAAGTAATTCCGCTACGCTTTTTCCTTGTGAAATGTTTCGGGATTACTGAGCGTGTTTCAAAGTTAACTTGGCTCTTCTGTAAAGCAAGGATTTCTCCTTTACGCTGTTGTTGCAGTAAACAAATAGACTGCTTTCGCTTTAGTTTCCTCCAACCCTTCAAAGCCAAGGCGAATGTGTCGTCTAGAAGGCAATTCCTTGGCAAAAGCCCATTCGTCAACAGGGGATATTTTAAAACTCATAATAAGCCATGGAATCTGTAGAAAGTCCCGAATAAAACGCCTTAAACTTGTAATTTGAGTGTTATAGGTTTTAGCCGCTTTAGGAAGGAATATAATTCTCAAGATAACGTCTTACATTTTCATAGTTGACTATGTAGTTAGACATTTCAAGAAAACGCCTTGCATCCTGAATGTTTTGTTGAACAGTCTTCTTTTCAAGCCTCATATTTACTAAAAGGAAATCTGCAAACTTTTCCAAGCAATTAGAGTCCAATTGGAGCCGCGTTGGCATCGTGGAGACCGCGGGTTCAAATCCCACCTAGTCCACCAGTTTTTGCAAAAGAGACTTTAATCGGCTTTTTTACTACTGGAAAGGAACAAAGCACGTTGCTAAAGAAAGATAGTGCGGGTTGAAACGAATCTCAGTATTTTCAACCCTGTTCTTCTTCGTAAGTTTCCATCGGTTGCTCAGCCACGGAATCAGTCCGCCTTCGCCTTCTCCGCACCAACACAATCACTACAGACACAACAATGATGACCACGACCGCTACAATTGCCAAGTAGAACAACAAACTTTGCAGCTGTGCGCTCTGCTCTTCACTTTTCTGCTCTGCCTCACTTGCCTCATCCAAGTAGTTAGACGCATTCTCTAAACTTGAAATGGCGGCTGTCCATTGCTCTTCTCCCGCGGAAGACAAGGCATTGTTGTATGCGGTTTGTGCTTGCTCCAGAAGTGATTGCGCTTCAGAGCCTTGATAGTTAGCGCTAATAGCCTTGGTTAGGTTGCTCTCAACCTGAGACTTTAACTCGTTGTAGAATTTTTCTGTGGTTGAATGAATTTGTAACGTGAAAGGAGAGGAGTCCCAAGAGAAAGTGGTAAGCGACGCTCCCTGCGTTCCGTCAACACCAACAAAATAATCGTAAGTTCCAGCACTTACATTTATTGGAATTTGAATGGAAATTGGATCAAAAACGTGAGTGCCGTATCCCGGAATGGTCACAGGACTTCCGGTCAAATCACTAGTGTAAAACTGATTCTCTTCCATCCAGCCAAAATGAAAACCTATCCGATAGATTTTTAGCTGGTCAGCTAAACTGCTCGTAAAAGTAATTCTGACCGTAACAAAATCGCCACTGTAAACTGCCTGACTCGACCAAAACAGTGAAACGGAAGCTTCATTTGGTTCAAGGGCAGACACAAGATTAATGCTCAGAACACAAATGATGCACATTGAAATAACGATTAGCGCGAGCGGAAAGGCCTTCACTTAAGCTCCCCCCTATGTTGTTCACAAATGTGCCTAATATGCTTTAAGGCAAATCCCTTTTTGGGGGTTACAGGCTAACGCCGTGACGGTACACGGTGCGTCAAGCAGAAAAGAAACTGGAAAGCTTGATTTGTCTTTTCATTCGAAAGTTATTGGAAAAGAGAGTTTGACCCCGGCGTCTTCGTGCCACTTGATTGAAATTTTCTCCTTGAACTTGTCTTGCTTTAGCACACTTTCAAGCTCCTCTATTACGGGTTCGGGGCGAGAGCAAAAAATCACTTCGTTTTTCTCGTTAGTCCACACTGTTAAGCCTCTGGTTTTTCCCCTGTGAATCAAGTGCAAAAACGCGTTTTCCGCGTCAAGATGGAACATGCTAACGGCGTTTGAACCCTTCAAAGTGCACAAAAGCCTGTAAAGCGCTTCGTCCACACTCCCAGTCTCGTTGATCAATTCTGAAAAGTAGTGTGGAATAATTTCCGAGTCAACAAACCCCGCTTTATCGCTTTCAAAAACGTGCTCTTTCATTCTCGCCCTGAGCGCCTCATAATTTTCCACTTTGCCGTTATGCGCTGAAACAATGGTCAACTCAGGCTCGAACTGCCCAACGTAAGGCTGCGCTGTCTCTTTGAACCGAGCAGCTTCCATGAATTCCGGGCTTGGATACCGCACGTGACCAATTAAAACTGAGACTTCGGAAAATTGTGGCTTCACAATCTTTGCTAATTGAGCCACTGGAGAACCAGCCACTCTCCCAACCTTTTCCGAAATGACATTACCGTCACGGAGCATGACGGCGACGCCTGCACCGTAGCCGCCGACAGGCTTGGTTTCACCTGGATACTGGCTGACCTCAAGTTTTTGAAGAATCTTGAAGATTAACTGAGTCTGAACGGGTTTTTTTAGTACAAAGCCAAATATGCCACACATGTTTTTCGCGTCTCTCCTTGAGATTATTCTGCAACCTCTCATTAATAGATTTTACATCAAGTGCAGTCCTTCACTTTCACGCAGTGCTTTAAAAGGGGTTTTTGAGAGGTCGGCAACTTTTTTATGTGCCCCCTCACTAATATCTTTTAATCATTCTTGGAGAGTCAGACTTTTGAAAACATTAATTGTGAAGAGCCCGGCGTTTGAAAGCAACAAGCACATCCCCGCAAAATACACCTGCGACGGAGACGACGTAAACCCGCCTTTAACAATTGAAGGCGTCCCCAAAGAAACAAAAAGCCTAGTCCTCATAATTGACGACCCTGACGCGGCAATAGGCACGTGGAACCATTGGCTTGTCTGGAACATTCCGCCAACCACCCGCAAAATCAAAGAGGACACGGTTCCAGGAACCCAAGGAGTGAACACTGCAGGAAAGCGTGCTTACGGCGGACCTTGTCCTCCCTCAGGAATACACAGGTACTTCTTTAAGGTCTACGCCTTAGACACCAAACTGAATTCAAACCCAAACTCGCGGAAAGAAGATGTGGAAAAAGCGATGCAAGGCCACATACTTGCTGAAGGCGAACTTCTAGGTCTTTATCGTAGAACCTAAACGGACGCCCGCTTTAAATCTGAGACACGAAACGGCAACGTGCTTGTGGCTTGAGCCAAAGGCATAGAAACCTCGGGTTGCCATCGCTACTGCAACGTAATGCTAGAAATTGTTAATAGAGGAATGTTGCCTATTAACGGTTACCTCGTGGCAGCTGAAACAAGTTGGGTCTAAAAACAGTTTTGTTGGCGATCATGCTCATCGTGGTTCTGTTTGTATCTATTATTGCAGCGGTTGCTTGGTGGCTGCGCGACGTGGACCCAACTTCGAATTTTTTTGTTGGTGCGGAGTTTGCTTACAGTGGCAACGTAGGTGACTTGAAGGCGTTGGTGGATAAGGTGAAAGATTACACGAACCTTTTCGTTTTAGGTTCGGTTGAAATGACTTTCAATAAGACTGTTCTGGACGAGTCAATCGATTACGTTTACGATGCTGGGCTCTATTTTATAGTCTTATTCACGGATACTGAAATGTACGAGCGTAACTCCACAATTTATGAGCCGATTTTTTGGATTTATGAAGCAAGACAGAAATACGGTGATAAGTTCCTTGGAGTTTACCGCTATGATGAACCGGGCGGAAACCAATTAGACCAAGGTGCCTCATCGTTGCTCAACAAAACAGAAGCTGAAGCCTACGGCACATACGCCAATGCCTCTTGGCACTACGTTGATAATTTGAGCCTTCTCATAAAATATTACAAGTACATAAGCAATGAGCTGTTTACAGCAGACTATGGACTTTACTGGTTTGATTATAAAGCGGGCTACGATGCGGTCTTTGTTGAGTTCGGCTGGAACCACAGTAGACCCTTGCATATTGCGCTTTGCAGAGGCGCGGCGGAAGCTTACAACAAGGATTGGGGTGCCATAGTCACTTGGGAGTACACCAAGGAGCCATACATCGAATCGCCGGAGGAACTTTACGAAGACATGATGTTGGCGTACAAAACTGGGGCAAAATACGTTGTGGTTTTTGATTTCCCGAAGATTAAGCCGTATGGAATCTTAACTGACCAATATTTTGACAAGATAAAGGAGTTTTGGACTTACGTCCACAGCAACCCGCAAGAGCACGGTGCCATTCAGGGAGAAGCGGCTTATGTTCTGCCTCAGGATTACGGCTTCGGTTTTCGAAATCCCGGAGATACTATTTGGGGGCTGTGGAGCGCTGATGGCTTGTCGGAAAAGGTTTGGAATGACGCGAACACGCTTATAGACCGTTACGGCGACTGTTTGGATATTGTTTACGGCGACCCAGAAGTCATGAATGCAGTGGAAAGCCGCTACGACAAGTTGTTTTTCTGGAACCAAACAGTTACATGAGAAAACAGAGCCTTAGGCTTTCCTTGCCGAGGGTGGCTTCCTCCAAGAGCGCCTCATGATTGCCGAATAAACCTTCTGTGGCTAGATGTGACTGTTACAATACAACAACATATTTTTAAATTTCATAAGGGAGCTACTATGATTGTGCGTCTTGGAGTAGTGGGAGAATGAGAGATCGCTTCAAAATCAAAGTGGATAGCTCCACAGTGAGGCTGGCTGCGTTAACAACTCCCTCTGTCGGTGGATGCACAGTTTTTTCTAGGTTGGACGAAGAGGCTTGGAAACCCACCATATCTTTTTTACGTTCCCCTTGAGCGAGAGAGCACCCGAACCTCATAGTCCAACCACCACAAAATGACCGGAGAAAGATAGAATGGCTACGGCTTACGTGCTGATAAACAGGAAGATAGGGTCAGAATCCCGTGTGTTAGAGAGTTGAAGAAAGTTGAAGGCGTTGAAGAGGCACACAATTTGTGGGGCGTCTACGACATAATCGCAAGCATAAAAGCGGACACCATGGACAAACTAACATTCATCATAACCAAGAAAATTGAGAACATTGGAAAAGTCAACGCCAAACTAACCATGATTACCACAGAAACGCAAATGCGTGCGCATTCAAGTGCCATTTTGCTCGGAACCTCGACCGTTCGAAACGACTAGTTTTTTACATAAGACTTTTTATTTTGCGCAACTCATCTCTAACAGCCGGAGAGCACGGTTGCGGTTGATGAATCAACAGGTAATGCACATAGGGCTGGATGACACCGATTCAACGAGAAAGGGTTGCACAACCTACGTCACTGCCCTTCTTGTGGAAGGGCTGGAAAGGCTGAACGTCATGTTTCTGGATTACCCAAACTTGATTAGGCTTAACCCTAACGTGCCGTGGAAGACACGGGGCAACGGCGCTTTGTGCCTCAGAATCAAGCACACCGTAGGGCTTGAAGACAAGATAAAAGAAAACGCCATAAGCTTGGTGGAGAAGCATTCCGACTTATCGTTTAAGGGCACGGACCCAGGAATCGTCTTTCTCCAGAACGAGAAAATTCCAGAGGAAATCAAGGCTTTCGCGGAAAACGCCATAACGGGCATCGTAACCTTGAAAGAAGCCACGAGGCTTATCAAGAAGTTTGGGGGCGAAGCCTTAGGCTTTAAAGCTTGCAGGGGCATAATCGGCGCGTTGGCGGCAATTGGCAAAACTCTTGAAGAGGATTATACTTATGAAGTAGTCGCGTACCGCGCGCCGCAGAACTTTGGCTCAAAGAGAAAAATGGATGAAGCAACTATTTTTGAAATGGACGAGCTGACGCGCCCGTACACCTTCAACAATGTGGATACAGAAAAGGGCAGAGTTGTTATCACGCCGCGAGGTCCAGACCCCATTCTTTTCGGCATCAGAGGCGAAACACCTGAAGTCGTTAAGAAAGCCTTCGGATTGGTCAAGCCACTGGAACCCGTGGACAGGTGGCTGGTTTTCCGCACGAATCAGGGAACAGACGCGCACCTCAAACGAGTCGCCTCATTGAACCAACTTGCACCGTACGGTTCGGTTGTTGCGAAGGGTGTTGTTTCGCGGATTCCACGGATGGTTCCTGTGCGGCACGTGATTTTTTCCATTAAGGACAAGACTGGTGAGGTTGACTGCGCTGCCTATGAGCCAACTGGCGCGCTTCGTAAAGTGACAAGAAAACTCATGGTGGGTGACACTGTGGAAGTTTACGGTGCCGTACGTAAGCCTTCCTCGGGCAAGCGTTTGACGATAAATCTTGAGAAAATCAAGGTTCTGATGCTTGCGCCGAAGATTGTATTTCAGAATCCGGTGTGCCCAGAATGTGGCAAGCGGTTGGAGTCCATGGGCAAAGACCAAGGCTTTCGCTGCAAGAAGTGCGGCGCACGATTTGATGATGCAGAAAAGGTGCAGGTTGCGGTGGAGAGGGAACTGAAGTTGGGGCTGTATGTGACTTCGACGAGGTCGCAGAGGCATTTGACTAAGCCGCTGAGGCGTTACGGGCTGGAGAAGCATGGTGCAGCAGCAACGGGCATGATTGAAAAATGGCATTCTTCATAGGCGGGTCTTGTGACCTGTATTTGTGTTGAACAGGTTATGGGAAACGCGCGCGCTTTAAGCTGTGCCTACGATAGCAATGCGACGGTGGGAACGTTGAGTGAAATATTAACGCCTGTTGTTTATGAGCTTGGGCTGGGCGCGGTCGGCGGGTTCGTGGTTGGTTTTGCCCTCAAAAAAATCGCCAAACTTTTCCTTATCGTGATAGGCATCTTCATCGCTGCGCTGCTCTATCTCGGCGCAAGTGACATCATAAGCATCAACTTTGGCGCGTTGTGGAGTGCGGTCGGCGGCTGGCTTGGCGGGGCTGGACAGGCAGCAGGGTGGCTTGTCGGGTTGATTGCGATTATTCCGTTCGTCGGAAGCTTTGCAGTGGGCTTCTTCCTCGGCTTCAAGTTAGGATAGTAAAAGCCGCTATTCCCAGGGCATAAGTTGTACAACGCATCTCTGGACTTTTTGCGTCTTTTCAGAACTCTCTGCGAAAAAAAAGACAGAAAAAGGCGCGTGAAAAGCCCGTTTCACAGCCTGAACAGTGAACAGGGCGTTGAACACAAACAACCATTACGATAGAGGGGGTATAGACAAAATCGCACAACAGAAGGAAGATTTCAGAGCAGGTGAAACCAAGAAAAAATCTCTGTGGCTTTGCGATACATTTTATAGTTACGTTGGAAATGCCTTTGTATTTAGGAGAAGCAAAGTTGAGCACGAAGTGGAAGAGAAGCAGAAAATACTTGAAGTGGCTAGACTTAGCCAGCGGAAAGAATGGCTCCAGAACCCTTCGCGCCACTGAGTTGGGAACTGCACGGATAGTTCATCCTCCTTACTACAGGTCTTCAAAGAACATTTCCAAACGAAAATGGAAAGAACCCAAACCTCTAATCGACATCTTTCAGGAAAAAAACTGGATAACCATAGTGGCCGAAATCGCAGGCTTTAATAAGGAAACCCTGAAAATAAATGTGAAAGACCAAAAAATAACGCTTTCAGCAAAAGCAAAAAACCGCAGATACTACAAAAGCCTAAACCTACCCAAAGTAGTAGTCCCACACGCCGTTCACACCACCTACAAAAACGGCGTACTCGAAATCAAACTTAAAAAAGCACCAAAATAAAAAAGGAAACGGAAAAAGAAATGCCCCACAAACTAAGAAAAACCAGAAAAATGCGCGGCAGCAGAACACACGGCTACGGCAGAGTAGGTCAACACAGAGATGCAGGTTCAAAAGGGCAACGAAAAGTCGGACGCCACAAGCACCTGTGGAGCTACGTTGTAACACACGAGCCTGACTACTTCGGCAAACACGGCTTCACCTCACCCCAAAGCACCAAACGCAAAGAAAACACCCTCAACATCAAACAGCTCAACGAGCTAGCCGCCGAAACACCCGCCGAAAAAGGCGCACCACACTTAAACCTCACCAGCCTAGGCTACACCAAACTCCTCGGCACAGGCAAAATCACAAAACCCCTAACCGTAACCGTAGCCGCATGCTCCAAAACCGCAGAACAAAAAATAAAAAAAGCAGGCGGAAAAATCGTAACCCCATCTCAGGAACACGGAGAGTAACACTAGTCAATGGCTGGAAGATTCCTAAGCCTCTTCAAACCCCTCGCAAGAGTTTTGCCTGAAATCAAAGTTCCTGAACGTAAAGTTGGCTTTAACGAAAAAATCTTCTGGACCGCAATCGTCCTTATAGTCTACCTAATTATGACAGAAATTCCCCTGTACGGAATTTCCTCCGATATACAAGAACAATTTGGCGCCCTAAGAGTAATTTTCGCCTCAAACCGAGGAACCCTCATGGAACTCGGCATAGGACCCATAGTCACCGCAGGCTTAATCCTGCAGCTACTGGTTGGATCAGCCATCATACAAGCTGACATGTCTGATCCGGAGGACAGAGGCATGTTCACGGTGGCAAGCAAGTTCTTCTCCATACTGCTTACGGGGATTCAGGCTTCAGCTTACATAATAAGCGGTATGTACGGCACCACGCTGCCAGGAACCACAACCATAGTGATATTCATGCAGCTCTTAGCGGCTGGAGTGATTGTGATACTGATGGATGAGCTTGTGCAGAAGGGTTGGGGTTTAGGCAGCGGGATCAGCCTCTTTATCATGGCTGGGGTTGCGCAGAACATTCTGTGGCAGACGTTTAATCCTGGGACTGGGTTGTTTGTGGGTGGGCTTGCTCAGCTTTTGCGGGGTCAGCCGTCGTACCAGTTGACAGAGTGGATACTTGGTTCTGGGTCTTATCCGTCTTTGCTTGGGTTTATTGCTACGATTGTTACGTTTTTGGTGATTATTTACTTGGAGGGTATCCGAGTTGAACTTCCCATGACTTATGCGGGTTACAAGGGTTTCCGTAGTCGTTATCCGATTAAGCTTTTGTACGTGTCCAATTTGCCAGTTATCTTTGCGTCTGCGCTTTTCGCTAACGTTTACTTCTTTACTCAGCTTCTTTGGACTCAAATGGGAACACCTGCTCCTGGAACGAACATTCTCTTCCAGATCATAGGTGATTACAATAGAACTACCTCTGGTTCCGTTCAGCCTATTGGTGGCTTAGCGTATTATGTAACTCCACCTAACAACATTCTTAGCGTAGCAGCTGAACCGTTGAGGGCTTCGGTTTACTTGGCTATTCTTGTGGTTTTCTGTGCGGTGTTTTCGCTTATTTGGCTTGAGGTGGGTGGTCTGGGTCCGGATAAGGTGGCTAAGCAGCTTATGGATTCGGGTATGCAGATTCCGGGTTACCGTCGTTCTGGTAGGCCTATTCAGGCGATTCTTAGGCGGTATATTCCTGTGGTTACGGTTCTCGGCGGAATAATCGTTGGGCTGATTGCTGGCATTGCGGATTTCCTAGGTGTTTTCGGCACGGGAACAGGCATCCTGCTGTCGGTTGGCATCATCTACCAGTACTACGAGTTGTTGATGCGGGAAAGAGCGGCTGAAATGTTCCCAGCGTTCAGAAAAATCTTAGGCGAATAGTCGTGAGACTCTAGCGCTTGGAAAAACGTATACTCTCCTCTGTAAATAGCTTGAACTAAAGCTTAGACTACCATGAGTTAGCTGCTTGAAACAATCTATAGCCCCTTTTTATGTACTTTAAATAGTGTGGCGGAAAGTGCTGTTGGCAGCCTTTTTCTGCTGGTTTTTGTGTTGGTTGGCTGTTAGGTTTCAAGGGTGCTGGTTTGGGTTTTGGTTCTTTTGTTTTTGTTGGAATGTGGGGGTTGGGTGTTGATAATTGGGTGTGGTTTTCTATAAGTAAGTTCTAAAGGATAGCCTCATAAGGCATTTAAGTGAGTGTGTAATCTACAAGGTTTGTGGGGAAGATTACGCGTGGTTTCTAGGGTTATGGTGATTCTGGAGTTGCTGAGTGATGGGCGGTGGCATGGGGTAGAGGAGTTGCTGTCGAGGGCGGAGTTGAATGAGCAGAAGGTTGAAGAGGTCACTGGTTTTCTGAGTAAGTACGACTTTGTGAAGGTTGATAAGAAGAACAAAAGAGTTAAGATAAACAGGGATTTCAGGAAGTTGTTAGCTCAGCCTGCTGCGTGACGACTGGACTGGAGAACGACCGCTGAATTTTTAGTTTTTTTAAAAAAAAGGTTTTGTGGTGGTTAGGGTGAAATTTGTTTTAGTATGTCGGTGTCGTCGGCGTCTTTTTCCATGAATATGCTGATTTTGTTTCCTTCGATGTTCATGCAGAGTGCTTTGTTTTGTTTGCCTTCGATGAGGACGTTTGTGACATCACCTAGTTCGAATTGGTCTGAGATTTCTTGGCTTGAGTCCAGCAGTTGGGATGAGAAGATGGCATATTCGACGAGTTTTTCTGGTTCCTTAAGGTCGATTGTTGCGGAGGTTGTGTTTCGTATTATGTAGCCGATTACGCCTGGTTCTTTGCGGATATTTGCGAGTTTATCGGTTAGGTCTTTGTAAGTTTCGTTTTCTTCTGAGTTGGCTGAGAGTTCGTCCTCGTCAACCGTTATGGCTGTTGCGTTTTCTTGGCTTTGTTTTTTCTTAACCATTGCTGTTCACTTTGTTTATTCGATTACCGGTTTGACGGTGACGAGCTCGCCTTGTTGTGTTTCGAGGGTGAGCTGTATTTTTTCTGGCATTTTGATTATGCCTTTTCCTGAGTCTTTTGACTTTTTGATGTTTTTGAATTTGCAGCGGGTTGTTTTTCCGTTTAGGGCTTCGACTTCGACTTCTTTGATTTTGTTGTCGCCGTAGAGCTCGTTCCATTGTTTTATTATGTCTTGGTCGACGCGTACTGTGTCTGAGGGAACTAGTAATCCGCCGAGGTTTTCGACTATTAGCTGCGTCACTGGGGGTTCTGGAAGTAGCGGTTCATCGTCATATTCAGGCTCTGGCTCGGCTTGTTCTGGCTCTTCGTAAGTTTCGGGTTCGATTGATGCTGTTTCTTCTTCCTTTTCCTCGTAATAGGTCTGATTGCTTTGGTCTTCGGCTTCATCGGTTTCGTTGGTTTCTTCGGTTTCGTCAGCGGTTTCTTCGGTGGTGTCGTCTTTAGCGTAGGTTTCCTCTGTGGCTTCGTCTGCGTAGTCTTCTTCTGGTCCGGGTTCGGTCTGGTCGAGTGTCTCGGTCTCGTTGTCTGTGGAGGCTGGCTGAATTTTTTCGGATAGTTTGATAACTATGGGGATTAAAATTCGGGTTAGGGTGTTAACGTATTTTTCATCCGCCTCTTTTGACGAGACTGTTGTTACGTAGAAGTCGTTCATGTTGGCGATGTTTACTTTACCTTTGGCGCTTTGGATGGTTATGTTTTCCACATCGCCTAGGGCGTCTGCCCTTTCGGTTATGGCGTCGAAGGCTCTTATGGTTTGGGTGGCGTCTTCTTCGGTTGTGGTTTTGTTTTTGGCTATGATCTTTCCGTCTTTGAACACGAAGTTGCTGGTTACGTCTGGGCAAGCGTTCTGAATTTCATCCAGTGTACTTTTGAGGGCGAAAGCGTATACTTCGTTACTCATATTTATTGACCCCTGCAGTTGATGTTTTCACGGCGCTGAGTCTTAGCTGATTTTGAAGAGTATGCGTTCCGGGACTCCTTCGCTTTCAACTACTAAGTATTTCAGGCCTTCAGTGTCGCCGAGTTGGTCTAGCCATTTTAGTGCTTCACGTGCTTTTTGTAGGATGAGTAGGCGTTCTTGGTGGCTGCGTACTACGGATTCTATGGCAGTTAGCTCGTGGAAGGGATTGGCGTCCAGGACGATGTTGAGGCTGCCTACGGTGATTTCGCCTAGGCTTTCGCTGGATGCTTTGGATTTGCCTGCGAGTTTCATGACTACTTCGCGGATTTTCTTTGATTTTTCCGCTAAGTTTCGGATTTCGTCTAGTCGGCGCAGGTATTCGCCTAGCGTGCTTTTTGTGTTGGATATGTCTTTATCCAGTGTTTCGGCTATTTCTTCGGCTGATTCGTATTCTTTTATTTCTACTACCATTTTGTTTTTTGCACCTCCAGAGAGGAAACAAGAGAAAGGGAGATTGGAGTGTTTGTTTCACCCTACCCCTTTATTTTTGCTAACAATGGGGAAATTTATGCTGGTGCTGTTGCTTGGTATGAGCCAACTACTTGTCCGCTAGCGTCGATGAGGTCGAACTTGTACGGATTTCCAGCTGCCCATGCACTTGCCAAGGTTAGATACATGTTTCCTGATTCACCAGCGGCTAAGGTTGTGTTGGAACTAACTCCTATTGTTGAAGCAATATTGTTTACCTTTGCTATGGACATCGTAACAGATTTTGTTCCAGTGTTCTTCACTGACAAAGTAACACCGTCTGTTCCTGTGAATGCCACGTCATTTATGTTGATTGAGGATGATCCCATGAATCCGACTGTTAAGGCTCCCATCCATGCGGCTACTGCGATGCTGACTGCGACTGTGACTGCGATGAGTATGATTGATGCGACTACGGGGCTTAGGGCTTTTGCGTTTTTCCTTATTTTTCTTAGTTTTTTCATTTCTCTTTCTATCCCTCCTTTGGGATTGATGAGTATGTTAGATGACCAATACAATTTAAATCTTACGACTTAATACACAATATTATCTATGTGTAAAACAAAACTACACAAAAAACAAAAACATGGAAAAAACCATGGAAAAACAAACGTCAAAAAAGAAACTGTACAACAGTTGAGCGAAAATATGCCGCCCAAGCATTACACACCCACACCACACCAAAACGAAGCAACACAGCAAAAAATTAAGAAAAAACCAACAAAAAACAAAACAGAACGAAAACACAATCAAAAAAGTTCTGAAGCCGACAATGAAGACAAATACCAACAGAAACGGTTTACGCGCGAACCGCGGCTTCAAAATCCACAAATAAGAGCTGAAGCACCTTCAAAATCACGTTTAAAGAAACATCTAAAAAGAAAATGAAAACGTTGAGCAAGAAAACGCTCAGTAAGCTCAAACGCCAACTTCATCAAAGAAACCGAGAAGAAGCTTCGCGACTTTCTCGCCCAAATCGGTAATCACATAGTACTTCTTAAGCGGGTCAATCCGCTCGCTCTTAGCCAACCCCAACAGCTCAATCTCAATCATCCTCGACCTGAAAGTGCCGTCACTCAAAGTCAACTTGTTCTCCCGCATGAAATCCTTCGCAGCCTTCCACTTCCCCTTGTTAAGGTGAAGCAGAAAGATACAGTCTATCGCATGGTCCTTCTCCAGCATCGCCTTCATAGCAGACAACTTAGGGTCAGTAAGAATGTGCTTTATCTTCTCCTCTTCTCCATTTTTCTTCTTCATGACACCAATCACACCTATTTTTCTATCCTGAATATAGCAGATTACCTTTAAAAGATTTAACCTATATTACGATTTATGACACATTTCTGACGAATTATAAGTTAATATTCGACAGTTATTTCCGTTTGCGATATATCATTATGCCCTGGTGTTCGTGGACAAACTCAAAGCCAACAGCTATCAGTTTTTTCGCCTCTTCAACAGTTTTCGCTAACTCAACAACACCTCTCGTGATGCACTTCTTCCTCGACTTTCTTCTCAGTCTTACCTAGAGAAGACGTTTTGCTTGCTTGCTATTAATCCAAAAAAACTTCGTTCTTGAGCTACAAAAAAAGGTGATGGAATTGGTGATCGCTTATGTTGTGTCTTTTGTCATTTTTTTGGCTATCGCGTATGCTATTGGTATCAGCATTATTCCAAGAGCTATGGCAAAGGCCCAGGAAATATTGGCTACTACATTGGTAACGCCTGGGAAAGTAGCGAAGATCGCGCCTGCACCGATTATCAAAAAGATGGAGTACAACACAAACTTTGCGTATCCTGCAACTTCCTTGAACTCGACGTGGTCATCGGTTATGGATTTTATGAGCCCATCAGTTAAGGATATGCCTGCGCCGATTATTACGAAGCCAAGTATCAGCGGGTAAATGGTGCTTCCAGACAGGAGCATAGTGTCGAGAGCAAGCAACAGAACGAAAGCGACTAAACCAATCAATAGCAGGTTTTTCAGCATGTCAGCTATTTCGACTTTTGCTGGTGGAAACATCGGTCGCAACATTTTTCCAATAAATGACGCCAGAAAATCAACCAAAACCACGCCAAAGACAATTATTATTATTCCGCCAAGAAGCCGTGGCAAGTAGTCTGCAATCGTACTAAGGTATGTACCGAAAGTTCCTCCAATATTCAGTATCTGTATCGCTAAGACTATTGACAGGATCACTATGAAGGCTTTAACTATTCCGCCGATAAAATTCGACAGATCCAAGCCAGAAGACTTGAATGCTTTGCCAGCTACGCTCTGATCGAAAGTTTTCTCGACGCCAATCTTTTCCACAATCTTGTTAACTGCCTTGCCAACGTATGTACCGACCACCCAGCCGATTAGGATTACGATAATGGCGATGATGATTGCTGGTATTGCGTTTATTATGTCTCCAACCATGTTGCCTAAAACTTCGATAATGTCAACCATGCCTTCTCCCTCAAAACGAGTATGTCGAACTGACTATATAAGCTTAAGCGCGCGCTTGCGGTCAAAACAACAAAAAAATAACGTTTCGCTCCACTCGATCAGTTTCCATGCATTCGCATGTAACCACATATTTTGCCCGTTATTTGCATCTCTTTTTGAGCAGTGTTTTATATACGTTCGCGGTGAATGCTTGAGATTGACCAATTGCATAATTAAGCGCGCTAGCAAAAAGAAAAAGGAAATTATTCCGTGGTTTTGCCGTCGAATTCTTCTGGTTTAGCCAATGCTTCTGCTTTCGTCTTGCGCACCGTACCATCCTGATGTTCCATCGGCGAGTAAATAGTGTACAGTTTAAGTTCTGTGGTCTTTGACGAATTAGTGACGTTGTGTTTCGCACCAGCAGGCACAATGGCAGCGTCTCCATCAGCGATCTTGTGTTTAATAACGTCAACGGAGACTATTCCGTCACCTTTTCGAATCTGAAGAATTGGTCAACTGCCTTGTGAACCTCTTCACCTATTTCCTCGCCGGGTCTATGGTTCATCAGAACAAGCTGACTGTATTTGCCCGTGTAGAGTACGCGTCTGAAATTGCTATTGCCCAAAGTTTCCTTCTCGATATTTGACTTGAACCCTTTCCTACATTAGCCTCACTTAGGATTCAATAGCCCTTTGTTTAAGAGTTCACGCGCATGGTTATCAAGAAGAAATAGAACAGTTGTTTTTAACCATAGGATGGTCCCCAAAGTAAAAAAAGGAAAATGAAAAGGGGGTGTTTGTTAGACTGTGTCTTTTACTTTTTTAGCAACTTTCTTTGTTTCTTTAGCGCCTTTTGCGCCTGCTTTCTTTGCTTCTTCAGCGGCCTTCTTCTTGGCTTTGTCCAAGAATGACATCTTGTTTACTCCTTCTTGGCTTCAACTACTTTGGCTATTGGAGCGTTCTTCTTGACAGATTCTATTCCGTTTACACAGCCATCTTTTGACGCGTAGCCTTCAATAGTGGCAATTACTTCACCGTTGGCAGCTTTTAGCCTGAATCTGAACTTTAC
>Ga0307426_1000031_pt1 | contig 70754 bp, 69 predicted proteins | sample SalMarWE160340MG_FD_202165 | JGI IMG/M metagenome (GOLD analysis project Ga0307426, IMG submission 202165) | Salt marsh sediment microbial communities from the Plum Island Ecosystem LTER, Massachusetts, United States - WE1603-40 | ecosystem: Environmental > Aquatic > Marine > Intertidal zone >... | reverse complement strand
CGTAGTCTAACTCAAATCCTAATTCAAGTAAATGATCGAGATATTCAATAATGATGGGAATCTTAGATTGCCCTGTTGCCACTTGCTCTAATCCTGCGTAGAGATGAACTCCTCGAGAAAGCACCGAAAATCCAAGATAATGGCGCATTTTCTTCGTTCCCTTCTACCGATTCGTTCCTTTTATCATCTTGTCCTCCCTTTTCCCATAGTATGGATGTTCAGTGAAATCAATTAATACATTAACTTTCCGTGAAATGAGATCTTGGTTTAAAGCATCTATGAGTTGAAAATCAAGACTTTCTCGCAAAATATTGCGTGCTTTTTTTAGCCCAATCTTTCTTAAATACTTGTTCACCTCTGTTTGGTGCGGTATCATTCGACTTCGACGTCCGTCTGTAAATATTCTACGTCTTCCTCTTTTTTGGCTTAAAAGATATTCGTTCAGCATCTCACTGCAATCATGGATCGACCTACCCATTACTTCAGAGAAGAAAAACACCTTTAGGAAGTCGATATCTGTATATTTCCAATTTCTCGGCTTCTTGTACTTCCAGATGCGAGATGTGATTGCATCGCAAAACTTTTTAAAAAATGTGAGCATACTATCATTAGAAAGAAGTGGTTTAATTCCAACATTCAGAAATGGATTAGAAAATATTTCTTGTATTGGCATACATTAATATTATCACTTCTTTCTTATAAGTTTTAAGATAGACTTTCGATGGAACTGAAAAGAAAAGATTAATGATTAAAACTACCTGAAAGGAATTAAATATTAATAAAAGTAAGGTCAACTCAATAGATTTTTAACATCTAGATCCTTTGAGACTGTTCTTTTTTTTAGTAATCTTAAATTAATTATATAAAAAACTATATTAAAAAGAAAGGAGAAGATAATGGGCAAAGCAGGATTGATTTGGTTATTAGCTTCAATTGGAGGAATTTTGGGTGCAATATTCTCAGCTATAATTGGTCTTAATTGTACAGGGGCGGGTTGCGAGATGAATTTAGTATAAGCAATTCCTCTTGGTATATTGATTGGAGCTGTTTCATTGGTTATTATAGGAGTATTAATAAATTCTTTAATAAAGTAATTTTGACTTAGGGATTACAATTTTATATTAATAAATAGGCGTTTAACTTATCAAACTATTAGAAAAAAAAGAATAAAAAAGAAAAATATTAATTTTTAACGTCTCATCATTCTAGGGTTCCTAAACAACATTAGCTCTTGATTAGGTATTTTATAATCTGTGGTTGCTGTCTTCTTCATCTTTTTATAGAGCTGTTTAATCAACTTCTCAGCAACTCTCATAAAATTACACGCACATCCGAATAATATCATGTATGTAACAAACATTTTATCTTTTGCATAAGTCTCATCAAGAATTTGAATTTCAAAGTTTTTCTGAACTCTCTGACCGTCGATTCTCGCGATCTTCTGGTCTCCGATGTAGATCCAGTAGTTTCTTCCGGGTCCTACAATTCCTTTAGCTGTAACCACCTGTAGTCTATCATCACTCTGTTCTGGAAGTAAAGGCCATGACCAACGTGTACCAACTAACCTCCACCCTCTCACACATCGCGCTAAGTATATTGTTCTTGGGATTTGAAAGAAAAACACGGGAGCGGGTGTTCTAATTTCATAACTCTGAACCAATGAATGGGCAATACTTAATTCAAGACCGCCTTTGAAATTACCGCCGCTAGCTGTTTTCGCGTCCGTAATTTTTTCTTCCATAATCGTAAATATACGTAATGATAATCTTTTTTCCTCGAGAGGGCTTTCTTCCCATTGCTCTTTATTGAAAGCAATAATATATTTCTTCTCACCATCTTCTTCTACAACTCCTTCAATATCAAAGTTCTTACTAAACCAACGAGTTTTTGCTTGATATTTGAGTTGTTGATGTATTCCTAACTCTTCGTCATGCAATCGAGTTCGCCAAAAGTTTACTTTCAGTTTTTTAAAAACCCTTTTTGCAGGTTTTACGGGTGCTTCTGGTGTAGGTTCTTTTTTAGATGGTTTCGATACTTTCTTTTTTGTTGGGGTTGTTCTTGTCGTTGAACGAGGTTTTTTTGCTGCTTTTTCTGCAGCTTTTTCGATTTCTTCAACAGGATCTTCTTCTGACATATATAAATCACTTCTTTTATTTAATTTTTAAAATAATTTTTTGTTAAATTAATTTTCATTTGGATTATTAATATTTTTTACGTAAAACAGTTATTTTATAAAATCATATATACAAATTCTCATTTAAAAGATTTTTGAGTATATTTTATTTTTACTTAAATTATGTTTGTCTCTATTCTAGGAGCTCAATTAAGTTTTGATATTTTATAATCAGCTTAATTAATTTGATTATCTAATTATAAATTAAAATATATTTGAAATTAAAGATAAGAGATCACTGTTGATATTAAAAATATTTGTAATAGGCCCAGGAGGCGTCCTCTGTTATTCTAAGAATTTCATAGAAGAATTTGATATGGATGAGATGATGATTAGTGGTTTTCTTTCAGCTATTAGTAGCTTCGCCAAAGAAATTAAGGGCGGTGAAATTAGTGCTCTCATATTTAAAAATTTCAATTTTGTTTATTCATATTATATTGAATTTGATTGTATTTTTGTTATTGTTATTGATAAAGAAGAATCGGAAGAAGATGCTCAAAACAAAGTCAACTTAATGAAAAATGAATTTATCAATAGATATCGCCCTTATTTAGAAAAATGGACTGGAAAAACTAATGTGTTCGAAGATTTTGATGATTTCGTTGAAACATACATATTTAATCCACCTAAAATCTTATTAACTGGTATAAATGGAGTAGGAAAAACGACTATTCTGGATTTACTTCCAGGTGAGAAGTTAATAGAATTAGATGATGAGTTAATGCAGATCATCCAAAAACCAGTAGATCTTATTGATATGAAAGGTATTAGAAGATGTATCATAAGAGAGTTTGATTTAGAGGAATTAATTTATAATTCAAAGATTCATAAAAAGTTATTAGAATCTGTGCATATTTTCCTTATCGTATCAAATTCTAATGAGGATAATATAAATAGAACCGAAAGGTTGTTTACATCACTAAAGTCTAAAATTTCCAATGCAGATTTTTATCTAATTGCAAATTTTCAAGATGTAGATACAGCAGTTAAGCTGGAAGAAGTTGAAGAAACATTTAATATAAAGAGCTTTGGATTTTCAGCAATTCAAGAAGAATCTAAAAATAATATATTGGATATAATAAGAGAAATAATAAATATTTCCGTCTTAGAAAAACAGGAGAAAAAATACCATCGGTTCATTGAAGAAAAACCCATAATTATAATAGAGGATCAAATCGAATCGGAAACCTTAGAAGAAGGATTTGAGGAAGAATTAAAATCTGTAGATATTTGGAAACAGATTGAGGAATCGAGGTCTTTAGCAAAACAAGGAGAACATGTAAAAGCTGCCGAAAAGTTTTCTGAAATTGCTTCTCAATTTAAAAATCTTGACTCAACGGTAGACACAAGTGCTAAGGAAGAATTTAATGCAATATATTATCTATGTAAAGCTTGGGAAAACATGGAATTAGCAGAAAATGACGAGGATCCTGAAAAATTTACACATGCCTGTGAATTATTTAATGAAGCAAGTGAACACTTTACTGATAATAAATTGAAATCATTAGCATCAGGAAATGCCGCTTTTTGCCAGGCTTTAGAACTAGGGGCTAAATTTGATAAATCAAGTGATCGAGCTATTAAAGCAGATTATTATCCAAAGATAAAACTAATGCTTAGGAATGCCGTGAATGTATATCGTAAGGCTGGTTTTGAAAGTGAGGCAGATTGGGCTCTTGCTACAGCAACATACTTTGATGCTACATGGTATATTATAAGAGCAGATGAAGAACTAAATTTGGATAAGAAGAAAAAGCTTCTAGAAGTTGGATTAGATATGCTAAAATCAGCAGCACAAATTTTTGGCGAAGCGGGATATAATGATAAAGGAAAGGAAGTATTAGATCGTTTTAATTTAGTAGAAAAAGAAGAAAAAATATTGATATCCGCACTTAACACTATTAGTGAACCATCCTTATCAAAAAGCACATTAGATGTGTTATCTCCCTCTATTCCTCGAAAAATTAAGGAGAAGAAGACTTCAAAAAAGAAATACAATCTAATTTATAAAGATTTACTTAGACAATACCCTAAAATTCAAAAAAGAGAATTTAGAGTAGGAGTTGCTCAAATAGGATTGTCTAGTAATGGAGATTTTATATCAGAATATTATGAAGAAAAAAACTCTGGTTTATTAGAACTACGAGAAGACAAAATTGAATTAGTATTAAATAAAATTAAAAATATTATTGAAAATGCCCATAATAATGAAATAGATATTCTTGTTTTCCCCGAAATGGCAATGGATCTTAATTATGGTCAATTTTTAGAGGAAATCTCAAATTTGGCAAAATTATATAATATGTATATCATTCCGGGCTCATTTCATAAACTTGAAACAAAACAAAATATTAGTATGGTGATTGGTCCTGAAGGAATACTTTGGGAACAAGAAAAACATATCCCCGCGATTATCCATTTTGAAAATAAAAAATTTGAGGAAGGAATAAAAGTTAACGTGTTCCCCAGACAAACTATTGTTTGTAATACTGAATTCGGGAGAATTGCGATAATAATATGCAGGGATTTTCTTGATATGGATTTGAGAGTAGAATTAAAAAATTTTGAACCACCGATAGACTTGATCTTCAATCCTGCGTTTACTCCTGTTACTGCTGATTTTAAAGCTGCTCATTTTGATGCTCGAAGATCTATATATGCCTATTGCTTCTTTGTAAACATTGCTGAATATGGAGAATCTCTCATATACACACCTGAAAAGGAAAGGATTGAAAGAATAATTCCACCAAAAGAAGAAAATTTAATATATAAAGATATAGATCTCTTTAAACTTCGTTCAGAACGTAAAAAATGGGAAAAAGAACAGAAAAAAAATCGCCAATTTATTCAAAGTACACGATAAATGGCTATTGAATTCTTGTTTCTTTAATTTAGCATAATTTCAAACAAAATGTTTATACACATAATTGTATAACCTAATATGTTCATAGCATTAAAATTGATAATTTAAGCAGATATATGTTCAAATGTTTATTTGGGTGAAATTTAAGATGCTTATGCTTTCTGAAATAGGCTTTATAAATTTAATATCTTTTTGTGCCCGAATTGCGAAGATTTATCATCAATGGAAAACGCTTATTGGGTGTGTAATGAATCAATAGATAAGAAATAACAATATTGCATATTTTCTAAAAAATATTTTTATCGATAACTTTTTTATACAAGATAGTATATAAGTATAGCAATGAGGTGAAAATCAACTTGTTAATGCTTACTGATGTAGCTTTTATGAATGCAATCAGAGTAATTATAATAGGTTGTGGAATTTTTGCGTTTGGATTATTTTTAATATTCCAAGCAATAAGAACAAATGCAAAGCTTCTCCTTTATTATGGTTTAATGATATCTCTAATGGGCATATCAAGTGGAGTGAATTATCTTATAGATTTTATAACTATCCTTATAACAGAAAATAATATGGACCATCAATTGTTCACTTTTATAACTTGGACGCCCGCTCCTTTTGCTGCTTTTCTTGGTGCTTATGTAATATGTGAAATAACAACACCTAAAAATAAATGGTTTTATCTATCTGTAGCTTTAGTTTTGAATATGCTCTTTTTATTAGATCTTTATATATTTCATTGGACGAGTGAAGTTGTGTATCCTACTTATAATCCTGGAATACCAAATGGTCTGGCACCACCAGGGGGTGGATTATTAAATTCCCTTCATCAATAATATTTTACCGGCAGGTGGTGGCTTTTTATGTGGTCTGGTTCTGTAATGTTCGGGTTTGGAATCTTATGCAAAAATATTGGGGAGATAGGTATAATTCGAAAAAAGTATTTCTTTTTATCTTCAAGTTATATTGTATTTGGTGTCTCGCAACTCCTTAGAAATGAACTAAGTACTTCTTTTGGTACCATTGGTGCAAACATTTATTCAATAATTTTCTATATATTCTTAGTATTTTCTTATTTGGGTTTAAGAGCAGAACCTGAGCAGCGTAAAAAGAGAGTTAAAAAAGAAGTTAAAATTAAAGATTCATTGTTTCGAATAACTCAAAGGCCCGAGCATATTAGCGAAGAAGAAATTACATATTATCGAGAGCAGAAAATTTGTTTGGTATGTAAAGGAAAAGTAGCTGGATTTAATATTTTCCTCTGTCCTAATTGTGAAGCATTATATCATGAAGATTGTGCGCGTGCTTTGACCAGCATGGAAAATGTCTGTTGGGTTTGTTCTGAGACAATTGACAAGATAAAGCCAACAAAGGCTTTTAAAAAGGTTGAAGAAAAAAAGGATGTTGAAAAAAAAATAGAAAATTAATTCAAAATTAAATAAAAAATATTATCATTTAAAGAGGTAAATAGAAAAATGGTTAAAAAAGTTTCGAAAGAGTTAAAACGGACATTTTTCCTTAATTTTATTGTTTCTCTTGTCTTTGGAGTTCTTTTATTCTTTATGCCAAATATTTATTTGGGCTGGTTCGGTATTTCTTACCCTCCATTTCCTCCATTTCCTCCATTTGTCTTTGGAGGATTATTTGGTGGAGCCCTGTTAGCTTTTGCGAGTGCTTCTTTTTTTGCATGGAAAGAGACAGAATGGGAGAAGGTTAAGATTATAATGATTATGCACATCGTTTGGAATATGTTTGGAGCTTTTGTTTTCTTTTGGGCAGTCATTTATTTATCACCAGATCCTAGGTTTTATTTAGCTTATAAGATAATGAATCTGATATATCTAATAGTTTTTTTTGCATTCCTCGCAGCATTCATCTATTACTATGCAAAGCATGAAAAGGAACAACCTACAGCTAGAGATGACGTTGAACCGGTAACAGTTATTTCAGGTAAAACCGAATAAGTCCATTTTTATATTCTCATTGAATAAGAACTTGTATAATCATTAGAAGAATTGAATCATTTGTTATTTTCTTCTATTTTTTTTTCTTTTCTCCGGGCTTTTCTCTTTCAAATGGCTCCCTTTTCATATCTTCAACGATTATTGGTTCTTGTCGTTCTTTTTTTAATTTTTTCTCAGCTTTATGCTTAAGATATCTCCAACCTAAACTAATAGATGCCACACCGACGAGAGAGCTAATTGATACTATAAATATAATAGGCAAAGGAGATATTTGAACAACAATCTCCACCCAATTTGATAAAGTATATCCCATTTCATTATATGCAGCAACCGCAAAATAATATTTCCCATTAAGTAATCCAGTTACATGGTATGAAGTCGCTGTAGTTTGATCAGATATTAAGGTAAGACTTTCATTTATAGATGTGATTTTTTTATGATAACGAAATACAGAATAATTAACAGCTCTTTCAGAGCCCATCCATGATAGATCGAAGTTCCCATCAGTATCAGGATCCCCAGCATTACTATCCAAAGAGAAAGCATCCGGTCCTGGGATAGAAACATGTACATCATCCAAAGACATTGTTTCACCGGTCTCGTTATATGCAACAACCCTGAAATAATACTCTCCTTTTTTCAATGACATTGAAAACGGAGTTGTTGCCGTCTGATAATCAAGTAAATCGAATTTTTTACTTATGTATTCAATGGGGCTATCAAACATGTATACAGAATAATTATCTGCGCCTATAGACTCCGTCCAAGTTAGATTAAATTTACCATCTAAATCTGGACTCTCAGCAGTACTGTTCATTGTGAAATTTCCTGGTGGCTGGGGCGGTTTTGCAAGAAGCCCATTAATCCCCCAATATGGAAGCCTTAAAGAATCCGTAGCTATGAAATCAGGATAATTTAAGGAGGAAGGGATAACCACTTTAGTTCCATCAATATATTTATACTGGCAGAGAACGCTATAGCCAAAAGGATAATCAATTTCCAAATCATGAGAAGGTGAAAAAGCGGTTAAACCACCAGCCGCAGAAAATGGATTGGAGGCATTTATTTTCTCCAATGTTTTAACTATTGTATCAGAATTGAAAGATTGCGAATCATTGATTGCCCATGCTAATAATTGAACAGCATCATAAGATCCCGTTCCAGTGTAAAACGGTTCACCACCATAATCTCTTACAAAACTATTAAAAAAAGGTATTGTTAAGTCAGTCTTTGATGTATTATGAATAGATTGCATAACAATCTCAAATTGACAATATCCTTCAGCATCATCCCAATATGAAGGAGTTTGAGCAAGAAGATTAGCAGCACTAAAAAATAAGCACTGTGGCTTTACCTTTTGATATGCTTGAGCAATTAATGCTCCCAGCTGATCAAAAAAATTCATGTTAAACATACATGTTATTTGAGCTTTCGCGGTTTTAATTTGGTTCCAACAAGTCTCAAAATCGGCTAATGACGCGGTTAAAGGGAATAATACATCTGTTATGTTGAAAGATGGAAGATAATCCTTAAGTCCTTGAACCATTATATTTATATAATTATTATCTTCATGTAGAAAGGCTATTTTGTCTACGGTTACACCATATGTTAGATTTAAATGACTGACAAGAGAAACTATATGCCTTAAAATGTTTGTAAAGAGTCCTATATCATTTAAGGGCATAATCCTGAAAATATATTTATATCTCTCATAATCGTTTGAAACTTTTTCACATAAATCGTACGTAGCGGTCCCTGTAGTTAAAAAGGGTATTTTATTATCCATGATAGGTTCTAAGTACATTTCTAGAGCAGGATATATAATTCCTCCAATGATGAACTGGGGGTCATGATTATTTATCATGTATTCCGCAGTAATGATTCCATCTGTCATAGGTCCATACACTTCATTAGTGTGCCCCCCCACAAGTCCAATATAATATTGATTTCCATTAACCAAAATACCTCCCCATTCATTTATTTCTTTAGCAGCCAGGTATGCCCCTTTCCATGCATGATCTCCTGAAAAATGATTCATATCATCTAATACCCCAATTTTCATTATCCGATCTAATGGTACGGAGTATGGAACTCCAGGGACAATATAATCATGTGAGGGATAAAAATCAACACTAAAAAAATATACACCAGCAATAATACTTGCGATCGCAACAACACCTATAATCCCACCAGCAATAACTGATTTTTTATGGGCTCTAAGCCTTCGAATTTTTAGAAAATTCATTCTCATCAACATTTTCAAGTTAATTTTTATTATAATTGTTATAATTACATGTATTTTAATATAAAAATAAACTAAACAAAAAATTAGTATGAAAAGATAAAACCAACCATTTTATTCTATTTTTCATAATTGATTTCAAATATATTAGTTTTCACGATTTAATTAAGATAACCTAAAAGTTAAGTATTAATAATTAATTTTCAATGGTTGAGTGTTGATAATCATTAAAGGTCAATTTGAGTATGGCATACCCAACATGTTTCACCTTTCTCCTTCAAGACATTAGCACATTTCATACAATAATAGGTTTCACATTCAGGACATATATATACAGCCCCAGTAATTTTACCTCTATGTACCAAACAGATATGAGATTCCTTTTCTACACTCACTTCAGCTTCAGTTTTTCGTATTTCTTTTTTTAATTTATGAGAACTAAATATGTTTCTGGACCGTGATTCTTCTTTTAAGGATTTTTTTCTAAAAATATACATCCCAGTAGCGAATACTGCACCAACTATAGAAATCAAGATTATTATAATAATTTCGATAGGAGGTCCATTTTCAGGATAATTCCAACACTTATTATTTCTAAATTTATTTCCTTCACATTGTTCTTGAAATACAGGCCAATAGTTATTGGCATTGCTACATAGATCGTTATCAAATATATTATTACCATTAGATCTCACTAAATGAATGCCAATATCAGTATTATTAATTATGTAATTTCCCAAAATGTCAGTATTATTAGTGTTTTCTAAATATATTCCTATCTCATTATTGTCTACAATATTGCTACTGATATTATTTCTATAGCAGTTAAGTGAATATATTCCATAATCGTTATAACTTAAGTTGTTATTAGAAATTTCATTAATATTACTATCGTTTAAATAAACCCCATAATTATTTTTTGTTAAAGTATTTCTTGAGACTGTGCAACTAGGTGAATCAAATACAATGGATATTCCTACCTCATTGTTATAATCTATAAGATTTCCTATAATCCTGCTATTTGGTCCAATATATATATTTATTCCAGCATCGCTATTATTGTATATTCTATTTCCTGAAATGGTGTTACTATCTCCAGTATCTAAATTTAATCCATCTAAAAGGTTAAAACTCGCAATATTTCCAGAAATAATACTATAATGTACATTATATAAGCTTATTCCAATAAGATTATAATTAGCGATATTGCCTGTAATTTCGTTATGATTACTCATTCCATACAACTTCATCCCATAATTAGTGTTATTATTCAAAATATTTCCAGAAAGGTTGTTATACTCACTATAATATAAATATATCCCGTTTCCATTATTGTCTGAGCAGCTATTATTAATTAATTTTCCATGGTCAACCCTCTCTAACTTGATTCCTCCATCTGTATCCGGATTAGATCCAGAATTATTTAATGTACAATTTCTAATTATAAAATATTCATCTGAATTTCTAATCGTGATACAACTGCCCAAACCTTGGCCGTCGATCGTAACATTTTCAATGAGGTAAGGATCGTTTAAAGTGCCTGATCCAGAACACCAGTCATATGTGGCTGCCGTTATTGACCAGTTTTTCGAGTGATTATCATCATCAATAGATATCGGAGTCCCAGTAAGATTCCAAAAACTTGAAGATTTTAGGTTCTTTTCTATTTGATCCTCAGGTTTAGCATTCATTTGTACTCTAGTTAAGCAAGAATATAAAATAACTGAATTTATCAAAACCGAAAAAAAAGTGATAGCTACAATGGTAAAGATAATCCCTTTATTTGATTTCATGAAAATCTTAATTTATCAATAAAATAATTCTACAATTTAATTGACGTATTTGTATTTTCTTAAGATTATCTTATTACCCGTACTTTTAAAAACTTAATGAAAATGGTTTAATCATAAAAAAATAGTTAAATTTATTAGTAGTATTAATACAGCTAAAAAAACAAATATGTTCTACACTAGTTATTAATTTTCTAGATTCTTTTAATTTCTAAAATTTAATTATATCTAACTTTTTGTAAAAAAATCTTGATATTCAGTTCTCATTACTTTTTTATTAAGCTTCCCTACGCTAGTTCTAGGAATTGAATCTACAAATAAAATTTCTTTAGGTAATTGCCACTTAGCGAACTTCTTAGCAAGATGTCCATGGATTTCTTCTTTTTTCATTGATTTAAATCCTTCTCGTAAAACAACTAAAGCTAAAGGTCTTTCATTCCATTTTGGATGAGGAACGCCAATAACTGCTGCTTCAAGGACTCCTGGATGTGATACTAATGAATTTTCCATATCAATTGAGCTAATTCACTCTCCACCGCTTTTAATTACATCTTTTAATCTATCAGTAATTTTAAGATATCCTTCAGAGTCAATACAACCAACATCACCACTCTTAAAGAATCCATCTTCAGTAAAACTATTCTTAGAATGAGGTGTCTTATAGTAACTTGTAGTAACCCAAGGTCCACGAAAAAGAACTTCACCTGAAGATTTACCATCATGAGGTAGTTCATTACCATTCTCGTCAACAACTTTAACATCAAGCCCAGAAACGATTATACCTTGCTTTTTCTTGAGTTCCCATATTTCCTCCTCTGAAAGTTCTTTTTTAAGCCAGGGCTTAAATGAATTTAGGGTACTATTTGACATAGCCTCAGTAGAACCATAAGAATGAATTATTTCCCCTCCTGTTTCATCCCAAAAATCACGCATTAATGCAATTGGTGGTTCAGAGCCACCACAGATCAAACGAGCACCACTAAAATCGGGTTTTTCTTCCATTTTTTTAATAACTTCTAGCATTGCCATAAAAACCGCTGGAACTCCTCCAGTTAAAGTTACTTTTTCTTGAACCATAATTTTAGTAAGTTCCTCAATATCATTCAAATTCCACTTTCCTGAGAAAATTAATTTAGCGCCAACATAAGTGGCAGCATGCGGCATTGACCAACCCAGAACATGGAACATAGGTACTAACTGTAAAACAACATCATTTACTGTAAATGAAAAATAAGCTGCGAACATTAAAGTTTGCAAATACAAATTTCGATGGGAGTAGTAAACACCTTTAGGTTTTCCTGTAGTACCTGTAGTATAACAAGCCGCATAAGCCGAATTTTCATCTAAATTTAGCCATTTATATTTTGGAATGGCATTACTCAAGATTTCTTCATAATTATAAATGGGGGTTAGATTAGTCTCTACATCCTTTAAATCCTTATCAGTAATAATAATATAACCTTTTACTTTATCACATAAATTTGCTATATTTTCTGCTATTTGGATTAAATCTTCATCAACAATAATATACTTTGTTTCAGAATGATTTATAATATAGGCTAAATCATGAGGAGCTAGACGTAAATTCAAGGTAACCATTACTGCGCCCATACCTGGTAATCCATAATATATCTCATAATGTTGATGTGTATTCCATGCCAAAACACCGACACGGTCAGCTACTTTAACTCCAATTGATTCTAATGCATTTGCTAGTCGTTGCACTCTTTCATATGATTCTTTATATGTATATCGAAAAAGAGTTCCATCAAATTTTCTACTTATTATCTCTTGTCTTGCAAAATTTCTAGCCCCATGTTTCATGAAATTTATAACGTTTAATTGGTAAATAGTTCCTCCTTCAGTTTCAGCTGGAAATCCTTTAATCAATTTCATAATACTCTCACCTCAAATTCTTAATAATGACTATTATTAGTTTTTTTTAATTTATTCTATAATTAATGATTTTCCGTGAATATAAATAGAATTCTAACAATAAATCTAAAATGAATTTTTATCTCTGGTAAAAAAACCTTCTAAATGTTGAGAAAATTATCACTATCGCAATTCTGATGATTTTAAAGGATTTCTTCTACTTGCTTAAGACTCTTTATTTTGTCTTTCAAGGATGAAGGAAGTTTTTTAATGATTTTCTCATCAGCAGTACAAAAGATTTTATCTAAACTTATACTTAATCCGAGATAGGAGGCATCATAAATTGATATTTCATGTTCAACAGCAACTTTAATCATTTGTTTTCGTATTTTATTTTTAATAGTTATTACTTTAAATCCATAATTCTCTAGACTCTCTCCAGCATCGTTTAGTTCACTTGGATTAAATAATTGACTATACTTCAATGCATTCAAGACTTCAAAGTATAATAATGATGGAATAATTAATTCAATTTTGTTTTCTATGAACTTATCTCGAAGAAATATTGCTTTATCTGAATCAATTTCTTCTATAAACCACTTGACCACTACACTAGCATCAATGACTATTTCACTCATCTAACTTACACTCGCTTTTTCTTAATGTCTTTCTTCCCTGAATTTTCGAATAATTTCTACGCTATTATAATTTTCAGGAGCTATTTTCCGAATCTTTTCGTTCAACAAAACAGCTTTAGCTTTATTATTCTCAGTCTCATTCTGAATTTCTGATTTAATCGCTTTTCGAATAATTTCGCTCCAATTAAGATGTTTGAGCGAATCCATCTTCTTTTTTAATTCAGGATCAATTCGTACACTTATGTTTGTCATATTGTATCAGTATATACATGTGTTACGTATATATAAATATTTCTTATAAAAAATATTGAAACTAAATGTAAATTCAATAAATAAGGATATGTGTCGTTATTAAAACCTAACCTCACATCTGTCAGAATCGCAAAACTTTTCTCCTATAGCCCGATCTCTTGTTTCATCTAAGTTAAATGATTTAAGTTTAGAGGTAATTTCTTCATATTTTTCTTTAGTAATTTCTTCATAAGGAGCTTGTTTATACCCGTGTTCCTTTATTGGTAAGAAGCTTACACTTTTTAACTTATCTTCATAACATTCAAGAACATGCTTGATTTGATCTGCTTCATCTTCTTGGAATGTTATTGTAATTGATACTTGATTATCTGACCAGTATTTTTGATATGCTGCTGCATTCTCAGCTTGTTCCCATATTGAAACTTCATTTTTTGAACGATCAAAATACTTTTCATGAATCGGAAATTCTGCTACTACTGTATTAGGTGAATATAAATCATCTTCAATTTTATATCCAGCACTTTTAATATGCTTAATAAGATCGGAATTCTTGGATAAACGGATTCTTCTAATATAATACTCTGAATGGGGATAATGAATTCCAGGGGGAACTCCCGGAAGTAGACTTACTGTACCACTTGGTTTCACCGTTGTTATTTTAATTGAACGTGGAATGCAAAGCCATCCTGAATATTGTTCATCTAATTCTTGTAAATAATTATATGCTCTACCGCACCATTCTAATATTTTCCTTCTGCCATGTCGGACAAAAGCTTCAATTATTCCTGTTTGTGAAATTCCCATTCGTCTATTTTTTAACATAACTGCATTTGTTTCTTGCCAATGAGTATTAACTAATGTTACTGATTTTGAATAAAGATAGGCATATTTCAGTGTCTCTTGAAATTCTTCATATGATTCATGCCTTGAAGGAAAAGTTTCAACAAGGCATTGATATGTAAGAACATTTCCAAATACTCCCATATGGTTTATAGGTTCATTAAAACAATAAACATCTTGAACTTCATTTAATTTTTCAACTTTCGTAATTTTTTGATTTCTAGCTCTATCTATCATTTTTCCTTTTGGATGAAGATTATTGATTGCATATCTAGGACCAATTCGATTAGCTTTTTTGATCTTAGTAGGAATTTCTTCACATTCATATGAAGGGATATATAAACAATAAATTGTATAATTCCTGGTTCCATAATTTGTTTCTTCTCCAGCGTCACCTGCTGAATAAATAGTGGAATGATTAATCCCAATTCTGCGTAAAAGAATTTGAAGATCTCTAATTTTTTCTTCATTTCCAAAAATTCGATAATTGTCAGTATTTATCTGACAACATAAATTTCCATCAGTCTCAATTAAACCTGCTGTAAATTCTAGAATTGATTCACGATCCCAATTAAAAATTATATCAGGAAGACCTCGCGATTTATCGTTTAAATGCTTAGCAAGTTTTAAATTAATAATATCTTTAAAATTAAGTCTATTATATGGTTCATTATACCCTTCCTTAATTTGTTCTTTATACCAAGTTCCCTTAATATCCAATTCCTTTAACTTTGATTTTTCACCACATATGGAAACCATTGGATAAACATTATCAATATAACCATCACCTGAAAAAAGTCCATATTCAAATGCATTTGGTTCATAAATCCCTTTAAACTCTTTATCAATTTCAAATGGCACAACATAATCACCCAATTTAAGATCTTTTGTTTCAACAGACCGAAAAATTCGAGCTGTTGCTGGGCGTATATGCCATTTATGATCCGAAGTGCAGTCTAAATAAGATCCATCTGAGATATGTACACGGTAAATTTCTTTTTCTTTAGCCGCTAGAAATGGTTTGACTTTAGACCAATAATCTCCATTCCAGACTTCTACTTCTTCATCAACTATATCTACTATTCGAGGAGCTCCATTTTTAGTCTGAATTCTCGTATTTCCAGTAACACAACAAAGTTCAAAGCTCTCAAGAGTCTGTTCTCCACATGGATTAACTCCTGCTGCCTTTTTATCCTTAAAATCTGGTTGGTCTCCCATTCTTGAATAAGCTCTAGCATTTTCAAGCCAAAATACACCTGGTTCTCCATTAACTGCAATTTGGTTTGCGATAAATGAATAATCTAAGCCTCTAACCGCGAAAACTGAGTTATTACTAGCCCATCTATGAGAATATAAAGCTTTTTCATCTTGTTTACAAGTTACAAAATCTAAATCTGTGGGTTCACCTAAAGCGATCTCAGCACTCCTGCGTACATTCCCAGCTACTACACATCTCCCTATATAATTCATAATATCTACAATGTCAACAGATGTAATTTTTTGTCCGATACGAGATTTTAGAATCTTTTGAACATCTTCTAACATTTGCTTCAAAGGCTCTGGTCCAGAAGCAATCCCTCCGAATCCGCGGATTGGCTTTCCAGCAGATCTAATTAAGCTAAAATCATATTGAGGTATTTTTTTTCCTAAAAAGTATGCTTCTAACATCAATTTTAAGGATTCAACCCATCCTTCTCTACTATCAGGTAATTGAAATTCGAAATGTCCTTCTTTAGGTTGCTTTATTGTAATTTTTTCAGCACCCTTGGTATCAAATCCAACTCCGACACCAAGCATCAAGGCATCCATCACAAATTCAAAAGCTTTAGAGTATTTTAGATCAATGTCCTCTGTAGAAGCGAAACCACAGTTATTTAAAGACATTGATCCATGCCGGGCTATGAACTCTGTACCCATCATCCACAAACCACGTCCCGGAGGTAGAAATTTGAAATTCCATATTTTTTCAAACATTATCTGTGCTGATTTTTGGGCTTTCTCATCACTCCAAGGTAAACTCAATTTTATACAATGCTCTTTTTGAATTGAATAGCATCCTTCTACAACCCTCCTAATTGTTTCCCAAAATTCTTCTTTTCTATTTTCTTTTTCAATAATTCTCGCATAGGTACGCTTATAGGTTATATATCCTAAGGGGCCCCAATCAGGTTGTTTTCCTTTGAATTTCTCTAAAAACTCCTCTTCAAGTTTAAATGAAATATTCTCTAAATTAATTGCTCGGGCAAATAAATTTCTATATTTGTTTAAATGTCTTTGAGTTAACTCAACACATACCAACTCACGTATATAATTTGTTGTAATCTCTTTGACTCCTAGACCAATTATTTTTCGTATAACGTCTTCAGCTACTTTTTCCGCTATGTGTATATCCAACCCAGTTTCTTTGTTCAAAATTTTGGCAATGCTATTTTCATCAAATTTTTTCTTCTCTCCTTTAGAATTAATAACATGTTTAGGATATAAATCTATTAACGAAAACGAATTGTTGGGCATTTTCTTCATCGATATTTTTATTAAATCTTTAATTTATAATTTTATCGGCTAAATTAATTATGAACTAATTTATATTGCCTTAACCGTCCTATAAACTTATGATTTCTTTTAATTTAAAATTAATGTTTACTTTATATTAAGCTATTGATTAAGCTCGTTAATTTTTGCTTATTTATGGTTTGATAAATCTATGAAATATACGCTAATTTGTACATATAATTTTATTGGTTTTGTTTAATAAAATCCTTAATAATTTTTCGTCGAAATTATGTCGCTTATTCTATATAATATAAAATAATCTGTTATATTTAAACAAAAATTCAGATTTGAATTATCAATTTTTCATTAGTCTTAGTTTTTATAAGATAAAATAATAAAAAACCTATTCAATTAATAAAATTACAAAATTAAATATATAAGATAAAAAATGACAATAGTAAATATGTTCGTTATAATAGGATACTCTGCTTTGTTTCTTTTAGTATATCTTATAATCGCTTTCATAGTCGGTACCATAAAAAAAAATAATGGTATTATGGATATCTTCTATGGGCCTGGATATTCTGTAGTTGCCTTGACAAGCGTAATTTACTTTTTTATTTTAAATAATGCTGTAAATATTCGCCAAATAGTAGTTACGGTTTTGATAATCATATGGTCAATAAGACTTGCCTCATATGTATTCATTAGAAACCGAGGGAAACCAGAAGATTACAGATATAGAGAAATGAGAGAAAGATGGAAAACTAATATCTTTCTGAAAAGTTTGATAAGAATCTACATTTTTCAAGGTATTGTGATCTTTATAGTAGCTTTCCCCGTTTGGTTTGTTAATATGAGTCCAAACCCTGTATTGGTGAGCTTGTTAGATTTAATCGGAATTACTTTATGGATTGGCTTAATAATATGGTTAATAGGATTCTTATTTGAAACATTTGGAGATTATCAGCTCTATAAATTCAAACAAGATAAAAATAATAAAGGGAAAGTATTGGATCAAGGATTATGGAAATATACGCAACATCCAAACTATTTTGGTGAAGTCACTCAATGGTGGGGAATTTATATCATTGCTTTAGCTGTGCCCTTTGGTTGGATTTCAATTTTCGGACCAATCTTCATAACTTACATGATAATAAAAGTTTCTGGTATAAGACTCCTTGAGAAACATTATGAAGGTGATGATATCTATGCTGATTATAAAAGGAGAACTAGCACATTCTTTCCACGGTTTCCAAAAAAAAGTAAATAAAAACTCAATTTATTTTCATGTTTTTTCTCCACTTATCCTATGATTTTGAATCTGAAAATTTTTAAATAGTCATGAGCTTATAAAAAAGAAACATTAAAGAAAACAGCTAAATAAAGAAAATTATAACTCTTCTGTGAAAAACTTGGCTGTATTAAATTCAGAGCAAAAAAAGGATTCTGAAAACAATGTTATTAAAGAAGAGATTAGCTTAAATTTACGTTTATGGCTGCCTTTGTTCTACGTCATTTACTACTGTTCATTTTTAATACCAGGTATTATTTTCATGCTTTTTATAATGTTTTTTTATCTACCAAATTTCTTAGGAGTATCAAACTTTATTTCACTTTTTACTAATTTACACTCTCTTATTGCTTCAATATCGATACCCATTGTAATTATTATTTGCTATTTGATACATCTATTTATTGTAGCTCTAATAACTCGATGGTTTTGGAGATACTCAGAAAAAAAATCTCCTTCTAAATCTGGGATCATACCAAGAAATATACCTAGCAAGACGTTAAATTATTATCATTTTCGTAGTTTTATTATCAAGTATCCAAAAAATGCCTTTTCTCGTGGTCCATTTCCCTGGTTATTAAATTGGATGTATAACTTCATAGGGACGAATAAAATAGGAAAAGGGTCTGTCATTGAGGAACAACTTGCGGGGGATCGATTTGTAGAAGTTGGAAAAAATTCTTATATAGGAACAAATCCAGGCATCAGTTCACATTCTGTAGAAGGTGTTTTCGGTAATATTTCGTTTGCAAAAATAAAAATTGGAAACAATGTTACTGCTGCGGGATTTAATTGTTTTGCCCCAGGTATTGATATTGGAGATAATTCATGGTGGTTACCAATGACAGGGGCAACTAAATATAATATTTTGAAAGGGAATTCCTTTTATTACGGTACACCCCTTAGAAAGATTTTTAAAAAAAAAGTAATAGAATACTTAAAAATCTCAGAAGAAGATTTGAAAAGAGCAGAAGAACTTAATAAAAAACTGAATATAAAAACAAAAAATAAAAATGAAACAAGTGATAAAAAAGCAAATGAATTCTAATCCTGAAAAAGAAAAAATTGATGATAGCAAAGTAGATTATACAATCGATTTTGTAACTACAAGTGCAATAAGTAAAATTGGTTATAAATTTCTTGTTTTATATCTCCCAATTCTATGGCTTTCTGGATATATGACTGTTGCTGTATTTTTTGATGTATCAAGTTATATTCCGTGGTATATAAATATGTTTTTAATCCCTGTGTGGTTATTTGTATTATATTTTATTTTCGTATTTGGAATCGCAATTTTTACAAAAGCGTTTATTCTTATAATAAATATGCTTCATAAGCCAAAAGAGGGAGTCTTCAGAGCCGAAGAAGGGGATCGAGACTATGAGTTTTGGAGATTAAGAGTAGAGTTGAAGAAGATAGTTTTTTGGTTTATGAATAATGGCCCTTTAACATGGATAGTAATGTGGGGCTTCAGATGGATGGGTATTAAGGTAGACTTTTCAAGCCATGCTCAAGATTCTTGGGTGGATGAAAGATTTATTGAATTCGGGAGAAATGTTACTGTGGGCCAAGGAGCTGTTGTAATGAGCTCTCAGATCGTCGGAAGATATTTGATAATCAAAAAGATTTTTCTTGGAGATCACACGGTTGTAGGTGGACTATCACTTATATCTCCCGGCACAATTATGGGTAAGGAATCTGTGATTGGAGCATTTTCTGCGACAATTCCAAACCAAAAAATAGAAACTGGTTGGATTTACTTAGGCCCACATTTTGCTAGGAAATTAAAACCAAATAAATATGCAGAACAAAGACGAGATGTTATATACGAAGTCCGTGTAGATGATGAAATAAAATATGAAGTTAAACAAGAAGTCAATATAGATGAAGATAAGAAAAAGCTCTTAAACAATAATATAGAGGATTAATGAATATGTCAGTACCTTCGAGTTTAAAAGTAGGACCAAATACAACTCTTATCTTAGCCAAGAAAAGATATTTAATCTTTTATATCTTTTTAATTTGGATTAGTATTTTTACAATACAGTTTGAATTTTGGTTGTATTGGAATTGGCTGTACGGTCCTACACTTACTGAACCGAAAGTATTCATTCATTTCTTACTTTTGTTACCTTTTTTAGTTTTTGTTATGTATCTAACCTCAATTTTAGTATCATTATTCTTTGCCAAAGTGATTCTAGTAATCATTAATCTTATTCATAAACCACGAGAAGGAGTGTTCTTAAGACATCACTCAGATAAAGATTATAGATATTGGAGTCTTAGAAGTACTATAAAAAAATGGCCATTATGGCTATCACACAAGTTTCCTTTTCCTTTTATGAATAATATATGTTCCAAAATGTTTGGTATAAAAACTAACTACTCCAACTCTTTATTTGAAGGATGGGTTGATACAGAATTCATTGAATTTGGAAAAAATATTGTAGTTGGACAGGGGGCTATAGTCCAGTCATCCGTTATTTTTGGAAATTTATTTATCATAAGAAAAACCATCATTGAAGATAATGTTATGATTGGTACCCAAAGTGTTGTTATGCCTGGAACGTATATGAAAAAAAATTGTATTTTAGGGGGTCATTCAATGACCACCGTAGGTCAAGAATTAGAAGAGAATTGGATTTATTTAGGGGCTCCAGCAAAAAAGTTTAAAAAAAATGTATTCTATGAAGATGGATTGGAAGAGATTATTAAAAATCAAGGAATAGGTGAAATTAAAACAGAAGCAAGATTTGAAGGATTATATACTGTGCGTAAGGATAAAGAGATTAATAGTGATTAAAAATGAAAATTGGATATATCCAAACATCTCCACTATTTGGAGATAAAAAATATAATTTTGAAGAAATTGAAAAACTGATATCTGGCATAAAAGCAGATTTAATTGTATTACCAGAATTGTTTGCGACAGGTTATACTTTTGTTTCTAAAAAAGAAGCAGTATCATTAGCAGAAAGTCAAGAGGGTGAAACTGCTCAATTTCTCATAAATATTGCTCAATCGACTGGAGCAATAGTTATTGGCGGATTTATCGAAAAAGAAGGAGAAAAAATATACAATGCTGCAATAATAGTCTCAAATAAAGGAGTAATCGGCTCATATCGGAAAATACATCTATATTATAAGGAAAAACTTTGGTTTTCTCCAGGAAACAGACCCCTAAAAGTATATGGTATAGATGGAGTTAAATTAGGTATTATGATTTGTTTTGATTGGATTTTCCCAGAAACAGCGCGGATCCTTGCCCTTTTAAACGCGGATATTATTGCTCATCCAGCAAATTTAGTACTTCCCTATTGCCAAAAGGCGATGATTACGAGATGTTTAGAAAATCGGGTATTTGCAATAACTTCAAATAGAATTGGTGAAGAAAAACGAGGAGATGATCATTTTAAATTTACTGGCAAAAGTCAAATAACTTCTTATAATGGTGAAATTTTATCATCTGCACCTGAGGATAAAAATTATGTTGATATAATTGATATTGATATTCAAAAAGCTAGAAATAAAAAACTAAATGAGTTCAATAATTTATTTGAAAACCGACGTGTAGAATTTTATGATACTATTGTAAAAATAAAATAAAAGTTCTTTTTTATTATATGAAAATTGAATATCCTTGTATATGTCCTTGTATAAATCTACCAATTGTGCATTATAGTTCTGAACACCTATTTAAGGGTAAATATAAACATGCTGATGAGATTGATATAAATCATTTTAAGAATTTCTTAAAAAAAACTATTAATTTCAATTTTGATCTAATGTTAGAAATTAAAAATAAAGAAAAAAGTGCTTTAAGTGCCATAAAAATTCTAATTAATGATATTCGATTTATGCAAATTCTAGCAGAATTTTCAAATAATTAGCAATATATTTTTTAAAGTAAAAAAGCTGTGATTATTGATGAGTGTTATTAAATTACCAAAAATGGAAGAAAAGGAAATAAAAGAAGCAATTAATTCCCATAACTTATGTAGAATAGCGTTTATTGATGATGAATATCCTTATATTTCACCTTTTCAATATATTTCTATTGAGGATATTTTATATTTTCATTTTACTGATTATGGTAAAAAGAAAGAAATTCTTTCGAAGAATCCCAATGTATGTATTTCAATAGAAAATTTTGAACCCAATTTAAGTAGTTATTATTTTATTTCAATGCAGGGCAAATTAGAATTAGTTGAAGATAATGAACTTAAGAAGGAAGTTATTAATCAAATGGCAAAGTCCGCGAGGAGCAAATATTCAAAGAATTTTTTATCCGCCCATGGCTTTGAAAAGAACAAAGGATGGGAGATATTTGCCCAAAAAAATCAACTTATTTATAAATTCAAACAAGTAGGACCTCCAATTGGATTAAAATCTATTTAAAAATATCCAGATGTGTCTATTTAATCTAGTTATAATATATGAATTTATTTTAATAAAAACTAAAATTTGATTTGGTAAAGTGTGGCTAACTTAATAGAATAAAATCTCATTTTTGTTATTTTATTCCCACCAAATCATTATATTTTATTAATTTTTTCAAGAACTTGTAAAATTTCCTCGTTTTCGGGAATATCATGCATATTTTTTCCATAATATGCGTATCGAATTATCCCTTTCTTGTCAATTATTAATAATCCAGGCATACGCCCAAGTTTTATCCACCTTTTTTCTTGTTTTAACATTGTAGCTACGTTTTCGGATTCATCATAAAAGACAGCATACTTTCTTGCATATTTTTGTTCCATTTTTTGAGCATTTTTTTCATTATCTACTAAGATTGGATACAAAATCCCATCTAATTTTTCAAATTTTTCAATGTCTCTTCTTAATCTAGCAGCATGCCATCGACAGAAAGGTCAATTGATATCTCTAAATAGCACAATTATTACATTTTTTTTATTTTCAAAATCTCTGATGTTGATTGTTTCACCTCTAGAGTTTGGCAAACTAAACTCAACGATCTTACTACCAACTAAATTGAATTTATCTTTCAATTTGTTCTCACTTTAGTTTTTATTTATATTTTAAATAAAAAATAAATAAATATTGTTTAATTATTTAGTTCTTTAAAATTATAAATCTAATTTGAAAATCAATTTTATGGTGAAGAAATGGCTCTTGATATAAATTGGTTAGCCGTTGCAGTTGTTACATTGATATATTATTTTGCAATCCATTTTTTTTAGTACTTTCCTTCGGCATTCGGTAATTTATGGCTTAAATTAGTTGGAAAAGAAAGTGAACCTAAATCTAAAATTATTCGAGATACAATGTTACTGATTCCAACTACTAGTTTTATAACTGTTATTTTCATCGCGATAATGATGGAATTAACGGGCATTAACGATATTGTTTCTGCATTGCTAATTTAACCCTTTTATGGATTAGATTTGTTGCTACAATCGCTATAAACCAAACTAATTTTAATGATAGAGGATTAAAACTTTTTCTATTGGAATATAGTTTTTATCTTGTAGGTTTTATAATTGCTAGATTAATATTAGCAGTTTGGGGATAAATTAGTAATTAATTTATAATTTATTAATCAACAAATTTTTTTTTTTTCGTTTAATGTATTTAAATAATAAATTTATAATTTTTAGACATACAAGTTAAAAACTAATTTATAATATTTTAAACTATGAACTCTATAGAAAAATCAGAAGAAGGTTGGTTAATACCAAAATCTCCAATTGCATTTGAGTACCTAAAAAGATTCAATCGAAATATGGGTATTTTACATTTAGTACAAGGATTGCTAATGGTTTTATTTGGATTTTTACCTCAACTTGCTTTTTCCAGAGACATTTACACATTTTACCTAAAGTTTGAACTTGTTGGGCCAGATTTTGTTATTTCACCTAATCCTGCAGTACTTTTCGTCTTTAGCGCTTTAGGTGCATTTGTTGGATCCTTTTTATTGATGTCTGCTATTGCCCATCTATTAATTGCTTACCCACTTAATAAAAGTTACGTCAAGAATTTAAAAAGAGGAATAAATAAGGTACGTTGGTTTGAGTACGCTTTTTCAAGTTCAGTGATGATTTTCTTAATCGCTATTTTCTTTGGAGTGTGGGATTTCTGGTCATTGTTTATGATTTTTGTCTTAAATGCTCTGATGAATATGTTTGGTTTAATGATGGAATCATACAATGTATATACGAGAGAAAAAAATGAGAAGGTTAAATGGGGTCCATTTTATCTAGGTGTTATTGCCGGAGCCGTTCCTTGGATTGTTATTACTGCGTACTTTATAAGTACTGAAACGATTGGAGGAGAAGTACCACTATTTGTCTACCTAATATACGGAATTGAATTGTTCTTCTTTAATACATTCGCTATCAACATGATATTGCAATATAAAGGAGTAGGAAAGTGGAAAGATTATCTATACGGTGAAAAAGTGTATCAACTTTTGAGTCTTGTATCTAAAACATTTCTAGCATGGTTAGTATTTGCAGGAGTATTTAGTCCAGCTTAATTATCCAAAATAATATAGAAAAAAGATTATTTTTTTTTTTTTATTTATGCTTCTACTATATACAACGGCCATTTTTTTAAAATTCCTTTAGGATTTTTACCATTTCGAACTTTTTCTAAGATTTCTGAACGCGTTGCTAAAAAATCTACTGGATTCTCATTTATTAATTCGATTTTAATTTCATTATTTAAGAGAGCTTCTTTAAAGTTATCATTTGCACTGCAATCAAGTAATATTTTACTATAATTCTTCAAATTATAACAGTTTTTCTTACCATTTGAATAAAGAAACAACGTCCATGGTTTATCTGAAATCGAATTTTTTCTAACTAATAAAAGTGAATCAAGATCTAAACCACATTTCTCTTTTAAACAATTTAATAGAAGTCGTGGACTTTGAACTTCAAAATTAGAATAAGTAAAATAATCACCAGCAAATACCTTATAATGCGATTGTATAACGATTTCTTTTGATATATTTATTGGATATTTTAATAGAAAACTTGAACGTAAAATTTTTCCATCTATTTGAGGGAGACCTTCCTGATTTTTAATAGAGATAACATCACCCAAATCAATATTAATTAAAACTCCTGAGTTATTAAGCCGAGAAACATAAAGCTTACCACATTTATTTTTAGTTCTTGAAACTGCTTCTTTCTTTCCTTTATGTTCTATTACGGGAAGAGTTAATGGAAAAATATACATTTTATTTAAACGTGAAATTTCATAATCTCCCTTATTTATACTTGCAGCAAACGGACCAATTTCAGAAGCTACATAAAGGTTTGTAAATTTTTCTTTCCCCACCTCCCATTTCATAAAATTACGAATTAATTCCCAATCTGATTTTGATAATGAACTTATACTAAAAACCAAAGTTGCTTTAGAAATTTTATTAGATAATTCTTTTTGAATTTCTTTTGAAGCATTAACTAACCCATTATTTTCAATTTTTAATAGAAGGTCTTCAAATTTTGGATTTTGGTTTTTGTGTATTAATTCAAGTGATCTTTTTATCCCCTCTTGGAGTCTAATAATATCTGCCCATCCCAAAATTGTTATCGCTGGTGCAGAAATGACTGAGATATTATCCATCGTTAAGATTTTAGATATAATCTCTAGATTTCTTGAATTTTTATATTCATAAAACAGATATGATTTTGGTTTAATAACGGATAACATGATTCGTTGAGAAAATTCTGAAGAGTAAAGTGAAATATATTTCTTATCTCCATATGATCTAATCCCATCGAATTTTAACCTAGAAGGAACAAAAATTATAGCAGATGAATTTGAATCTAATCCACTCGATTCAAAGATTGCTTGCATGCCAGGAGCCCATTGCCTCTTTACAATATCGTTTGCCATATGGAACCATTTTAACATCGACAATCTGCTATTTGTAGTCCCCGAAGTATGGCAAAAAATTAATGGATCAGATACATTATCGTTATTTAGATAATCATCTAAATCAATTGAGAAAGTTCTTGAATCAGTTGTTTCAGATTTTATTCTAATAAAAAGATCTTCAACAGACAATAACCCCGAAAGTTTTAATGATAATTCTTCATATTCCTTTTTAGAACTTATTTTAAGCCAATGTTTCCAATTTATTCTTTCTATATTTGAAAAAGATTTATTGACGTATTTTTGGACTTTAATATCAAAATCAAATGACTCCAAAATGAGGTTCCACTATTTTAATTTTATGTTACTTAATTAAATACTTAAAAATATGAAATTTTAAAAATCTAATAGAATAAATAAGGAAAAAAAGAATTATATTATTTTACGAAAAAATTTTATATTTTAAATTAAATATATGCTAAAATACCATATAACCCTGTTTCAGAATCTTGGAATATAGGCAAATGTGGAGGCAAATAGGTAAAGATTATTAAAGAGAATCCCAAACTAATAAGAATTATCCATGAAGTAATAGTCAACCATCGTGGTAGTTCTTTTAAAGTCATAATCTTATAACTTACAAATTGACCTATAATCACACCAATAAAGAAACTCATAATGTCAATAATAAGAAGTTCTGTTCCAAGAATAGCTGTATATGAATAAAAAACAATTAGAATCGTACCAATACTTATTATTGCCGCAAAACTTTTTCCAATAATAATATTTTTTGCGTTTTCTTTTATAAATTTATATTCGATTAATGAAAATATTATAAGCGGCCAATAGGGGAGTTTCAGATGTTCCCACACACTTTCATTAACTGCTGTAATTGCTCCAATAGGCGGCCAAGAAAAAAGCCATTCAAATAAGAAGTGGAATAAAGTTCCAACGATAATGATAAATATCATACCGAAAATTTCCCATCGTAATAATTTGTTCTTCATTTTTTCACCTTTCACTTATTATAAAGTATTTTAATTAGTTTTGAATAAATTGAAAATAAAAATAGTGTATATTTTTATTAAAATTAGCAGATCAAATTTTAAAATAGTTTTGTTTAGATCCTATAACTTTATTCTAATTTTTCACTAATCTTTATCAGAACTTATATTAATTTCTTTATTATTTCTAGATTGGAATTTATTAATATTAAGTATCAAAAAATGAATTTTTGTGGTTTTATATGAAAGCAGCTGTATATGATGGAAGTAAAATAACAATAAAAGATATATCAGATCCAGAAATAAAAGAATCTCAAGCTTTAGTTCGAGTCAAAAGGGTTGGTATTTGTGGAACAGATTTAGCAATCGTAAATGGACATTTACCAACACCTACTCCTATTATACTGGGGCATGAATTTGCTGGAGAAGTTGTAAAAGTAGGTGAACAAGTTGATCATTCTTGGTTAAATAAGAGAGTCACTTCAGAAATTAATAGCAATATTGATTTTAATTGTTATTACTGTAAAAAGGGGCAATATACTCAATGCGTATCTCGTAAAGCTATTGGGATTGATATAGATGGGGCTTTAGCAGAATACATTGCATTAGATTCTTATTTATTGCATGAAATTCCTGATACAATCCCTTACGATGAGGCTACATTTATCGAGCCTCTCGCTGCAGCTTATCAAACATTTGAAATGATGCCAATTGATAAAGATGATAAAAATATTGCATTATTTGGTCTTGGAAAGTTAGGATTATTAATCACTCAAGTAGTATTATCTAAAGGATTAATATTAATAGCTATAGATGGTTCTGATAAAAAACTTAATCTTGCAAAACAATTTGGGGCTCATCATCTAATCAATAGGGTGACATGTAAAGATGTTCCCAATGAGATCATAAATCTGACTAATAATTTAGGCGCTGATATTGTAATTGATACAACTGGTAATCCTAATGCACTAAGGGAGATTGTTGCTTCTTGCAGAACTCGAGGAAAAATTCATGTAAAGAGCACTCATGGACTTGAAACACCAATTAATCTCACTGATATTGTTGTCCGCGAACTAACGCTTTATAGCAGTAGATGTGGACCATTTGAAAAAGCAATTGATGGTTTAAAATCTGGTAATATACAAGTTAGGCAATTAATTTCGAAGAAGGTCAAATTAGATGAAATAACTGAAGCTTTTAACTCTTATAAAATGAGTAATGATCATATTAAAACTATAGTTCAAATATAGAGCTGTTTTATTTATCAAAACTCAAGAATAAATAAGATATTTTCAAAAAACAATGAATATTTTAGAAAATAAATTTTAATTAATACCTATACCTTTAAAATTATAAATTGTTTCTTTTAAGGAAAAGTATTTATGGATACTACAGAATTACCATCGATTGAAAGTGTTTCAGAGAATAAAACCATTAAAGAAGAAATTAAAAATCAATATTTTTGGTATCTTTTTGTCCTTTTCACAATATTTTTGGCTTCATTAGTTATTCCCGCAATTGTGTTTCTAATGTATGTATTTTTCTTTTTTTTACCTAATTTTTTAGATACTACTAGTTTTTTAGCCCTTTTTACAGAATTTAAACCTATGATAGCATTGATCTCTATGCCTTTAGTCCTCATTGGTTGTTATCTTATTCGACTATTCTTTATAGGTTTAATTACACGTGGTTTTTGGTATCTAACTGAAAAAAGATCCCCTAGTAAAGATGGTATTATACCAAGAAATTTTCCTAGTAAAACATTAAATTATTATCAAATTAGAGGTTTCATGATTAAATATGGAAAGAATGCCTTTATGAAAGGTTCTTTTCCTTGGCTTAGCAACTGGTATTTTAATTTTATAGGCGCAAGCAAAATTGGAAAGGGTACTACCTTAGAGGAATCTGTCAGTAGTGACAAATTTATTGAAGTAGGGCGAAATTGTTATATAGGAGTTAACTCTGCGTTAGCTAGCCATGTTATTGAGGGAATTTTTGGAAATATCTCCTATTTTAAAGTAAAAACAGGAAATAATTTTACCGCAGCAGCTAGTAATATTTTAGGACCCGGTTCTGAAGCGTATGATAATTCTTATTTACTTCCTTTAGCCTCAACTACCAAACATAGCGTAATTAAAGGAAATAATTATTACTGGGGCATGCCATTAAGAAAAATTTTCAGAAAGAAGATTATGAAATTTTTAAGAATATCGCCAAAGGATTTAGAGAAAGGTGAAAATATTGGAGGTTATAAAGATAAGAAATTGTTTAAAAAATTGAGAGCTCAGAAACGTTCGAAGCAAACTGAAGCTGAACCCAAGATAGTATTAGATAACGGAGACTTAAAGAAGGAAAATATTAATCTAAATGATATTGATAAAAAAGAATTAAGAATTGATTTTACCACTAGTAGTGCGATTTCAAGGATAAATATAAAATTTTTAGTAGTTTATATCCCAATTTTTTGGTTGTCTGGCATGACAGATACCGTGATCTTTTACTCTTTCACTCATTACGTGCAAAATTGGGTATTAATGGCATTTTTTTTACCAGCAATATTAATTATTATGTGGTTTATATTTATTTTAGGATGTTTTTTCTTTAGCAAACTCTTCTTGATACTAATTAATTTAATACATAAGCCAAAAGAAGGGATATTCAAAGCTGAAAAAGGAGATGCTGATTTTGAATTTTGGTGTTTACGAACTGAATTAAAAAAAGTAGCTTTTTGGTTTATTAGAAATTGGCCCCTTCCTTGGATGGATATTTTGGCTTTTAAATGGTTCGGCACCAAAATGAGTTTATCAAGCACGTTATGGGACTCATGGTGCGATGGAGAATTTATTAAATTTGGACGTAGGGTAATAATAGGGCAAGGTGCTACTGTTATGTCCTCTATGGTCGTCGGAAAATATTTATTAATTAAAAAAGTCATTCTAGATGATTATGTTGTTATTGGAGGTCAGAGCATTGTAGCTCCAGGAACGATCGTTGGTAAGGATTCAGTAGTCGGTGCTCTTAGTACAACTAACTATGATCAGATCCTTGAGCCGGGATGGATTTATTTTGGAATTCCTGTCATTCAATTAAAGAAAAATAAATATTCCGAAGAACGTCGAGATATACTTATGAAACGGGATGTTGATGAAGAAAAGAAGTATGAAATTAAACATGAAGTCAATATTGATGAAGATAAAAAAGAATTTGCATAAAAAGACATAAATATTTTAAATTTTATTTATTTTTAATTGCTCTTTTAAAAATCTCTTTAAACTACCACACATCTCTTTCAAAACCTGTTTATCTTGATAGAATAGATTAGTTCTAGGGCAATCCTTATCAAATATACACTTTTTCCTGTGAAAATCGAATACTAAAGGGTAAAATCTGCAACCTTGAGGACGAAACTCATAAATAGTACAAATTTTTAAAAGCTTGTCAAAAAAGACACAATATCCTTCAACATTTTTTAGTTGAAAAAGATCATCCTTGTTTTTAACAATAAATTCTCGCTTTCTTTTATGATTTTGGCATTTTCTCATTATCAAATCAATATCTTGTTCGGAAACAATCATCTCTGTCTCTATACAACACTTTCCACAATTTTCGCAATCATTGGACATGGTTGTTTTTTCTTTTTGCCTAAGACTCATAACTTTAAAAGAAAAAAAAAATAACTATTAAAGTATAATAAGTATCAATTGTTTTTTAATGAAGAAAAAATTAACGAAATTTATAAATCGTAATAAGAATCAATAGTAAAAATGAGTGAAGAAGGAAAAGAATCTGAGCTTTCTGATTCCGATGATTCTAATAACAAAGTTATAAAAGAAGAAATCAGTCTTCAATTTCATTTATATATTATTATTTTTGCTATTATTTATTATATTTCATGGATTATACCGGGATTTGTATTTTGGTTATATTTTTTCTTCCCTTTTCGAATATTCTTTTTAGAAAATCTCGATTTTTTATCTCTTTTTACTAATTTAAGTTCTCTAATAACGTTGTTAATTATGCCTTTAGTTATTATTGGCTGTTATTTAATCCATTTAATGCTGATTGGATTAACAACACGATTTATTTGGGGAATTACTGAAAAAATTTCACCATCAAAATCAGGTATCATTCCAAGAAATATTAGAAGTAGGGTAGCGAATTATTACCATATTAGAAGTTTTATGATAAAATACGGAAAAAATACATTTATAAAAGGTATGTTTCCATGGTTATCTAATTGGTTTTTTAATTTTGTTGGGTCAAACAAAATTGGTAAAGGAACAACCTTGGAGGAGTCTGTAGGGAATGATAAATTTATTAACATCGGGGAGAACTGTTATATTGGTGTTAATTCTACATTAGCGAGTCATCTAATTCAAGGAATCTTCGGAAATATCTCATATTTCGAAATTGTAGTTGGTAATAATGTAACCTCTTCTGCTTTTGGTAATATTGGTGCAGGAAGTGAAATTTATGAAGATGCATATCTATTACCTCTAGCATCTACACCAAAACATAGTATACTAAAAGGTAATAACTCATATTATTTTGGAATTCCAATGAGGAAAATCTTTAGAAAGAAACTAATGAATTATCTAAATGTAACACCAAAAGATTTGGAGATGAATGAGAATATTGAAGGGTACTCAGATAAAAAATTGTTAAAAGAAATAAAAGAGAAGAAGAGTTATCATGAAAAAGATGATGAAAATATTGATAAAGAGCAGATTCTGGGTGATCTACAAGAAGTTAAAATAGCATTGGATAAATTAACCGCAGAAGATTTAGCGATTGATTTCACAACAAGCTCTGCAATAAGTAGGGTAAATGTAAAGTTTTTAATTGTATATATACCAATTTTTTGGCTTTCGGGCTTAATCGTAACTATAATTTGGTACTGGTATTCTAAATCTCAAGTTTCATCGAACTTCCAATGGTCATTTTTCTTTTTCTTCCCAATTGTTTTGTTCGGATTATTATATATCTTTAATGCGGGATGTCTTCTTTTTAGTAAGCTGTTTTTAATTTTAATAAATTTAATTCATAAACCTAAAGAGGGCGTGTTTAAAGCAGAGATTGGAGATACTAATTACGAATTTTGGATGATGAGAACTGAACTAAAGAAAATTGCTTTATGGTTATTTCGAAATTCACCATTTCCGTGGACCGATGCTTTAGCTTTTAAACAGTTAGGGATTAATATGGATTTTTCAAGCCATTTAGCTGATACTTGGTGTGATTCTGAATTTATTAAATTTGGGCGTAAAGTATTGGTTGGTCAGGGAGCTACAATTATGTCCAGTATGGTAATAGGTAAATATTTACTAATTAAAAAAGTATTTTTTGATGACTATGTAATGGTTGGAGGTCATACGACGATTGCTCCGGGAACGATAATAGAGAAAGAATCGGTTATCGGTGCGATAAGTTCAACAACCTATGATCAAGTTCTAAAACCTGGTTGGATTTATTTTGGGATACCTGCGAGGGAATTAAAAGAAAATAAATATGCTGAAGAGAGAACAGATATAATAATTAAACGCCAAGTAGCTGAAGCCAAAAAATTTGAAACGACACTTGAAGTTAATATTGATGAAGATAAGAAAGAATTAATTAAAATAAAAAAAAAGAGGAAAGAAAAATGAGTGTACCAAATACAATGCGTGTTGGTCCTTTCACCTCAAATGTGCTCGTGCGGAAACGTTATTTATTTTTTTACATCTTGCTTATTTGGGCAAGTGTAATTCCAATCCTCTTAGAATTTTGGGTTTATTGGCGTTTTTTATGGCACCCGATAAGACCAGTTCATTTCTATACATTTCTTCCACTTTTAGCTTTCTTAATGTATATTACTTTAGTTTTTTCTTCAATACTTTTTGCTAAGATCTTATTAATTATAATTAATGCATTCCATAAGCCTCGAGAAGGTGTTTTCTTACGAATTCCCGCAGATCGAGATTATCGAAATTGGAGTCTTCGGAATACTATCAAAAGGTGGCCAACTTGGCTTGCCCACAGATTTCCTTTCCCTGGCTTTTTAGATAATGTATGTTTTAAAATGTTTGGAGTGAAAACCAAAATTTCGAATTCCTTATTTGAGGGTTGGGTGGATACTGAGTTCATCGATTTTGGTAGAGATGTAGTTATTGGACAAGGAGCAATTGTTCAATCTGCTGTAATTATAGGGAATCTCTTAATAATTAGGAAAACAATTATCGGAAATGATGTTAGAATAGGTTCACATGCCATAATTATGCCAGGTACCCATATCGAACATAATTGTATTTTAGCTGCTAATTCTGTAACTACGGTAGGACAGGTTTTAGAAAGTGGATACGTTTATGCTGGTATTCCTGCAAAAAAGTTTAAAAGGAACTATTTTTTTGAGGATGGGTTGGAGGATAAGATAGGTCATGTTGAGGATGTTGAGGCGTTAAGAGAAAAATATGAACAGATTTATACTAAAAGATATGATAAATTGAAACTTAAAGAGCGTCGTGAGTTAAAGAGAGAAAAGAAAGAAGAGGAAAAGAAGAGATTTGACTATGCGGCTGATGAATGGGAAGAATTTGACGATGGTTTCAATATTTAACAAAAATTATTATATTCCAGTTAATTTAGCATCCTTATTTTATGTTAAAATAAAATACATTCTTCTATTACTTTTTCCTTTATTAACGGTCTTAGTCACTTCAATTTTACCAATTTCTTTTAGATGATTGACATGAGTACCACCATCTACTTGCTCGTCGATATCTCCTATTCTAACAATGCGAAATTCCTTAATATTCTTGGGTAATCCTACAGCTAAACGTGCTAATTCTGGTTTTCCTAAAACTTCATCTTTAGTCATGTAATCAATAGTAATTGGTAAATCCTTCTCAATGATATTATTTGCTTCCTCCACAAAATCTCGCAATTTTTCAGGAGAATAATCTAGCATTGAGAAATCCATTCTTGTTTTATCTAATTCGATTTGATTTCCCGTAATTTTGGCATCAGCTCTTTTATAGAGGATATTACTTATTAGATGCGAAGCAGTATGATATCGCATAAATGTATATCGTCGTTCCCAATCAAGTTCACAACTAACAGCATAACCCTCCTTCAACCCTGGTTTATCTACTTCATGACTTATTTTTCCTGAGAACTTTCCAACGTAAACTACTTTAAATTTTTGATTATCTTTTATAATAAAACCTTCGTCCCAAGGTTGACCACCTCCTTTAGGATAGAAGGCAGTGTTATCAAGAACGACAAATTTATCATCTGTGACATTTAGAACTTTTGCATTCCAGCTTTTAAGGTAAGAATCATCCATATAGAGTGATCTAGCCATATAAAGAAAAAGAATATTTTACCTTATAACTTTAATCCTTTTCATGAATTTCAGAAGGTTTTGCGCCATCAAATAATTCTAATTTTAAAAATTTAACCTTTTTTTTACATTGAGGGCAATGGTAATATCCTGGTTCCTTGTTTTCAAAATGAAAACCACATTCTTTACAAACAGCGTAAAACATATAATAAAGAAAATTTAATTTAGTATTTAATTTATTTCATGAAGTTCATTAGGCTTAGCACCACAAAAAGCTTCAAACTCAATAAACATCACTTCTTTGGAGCAATTAGGACAAAAATATTTCCCTGGTTCCTTAATTTGGAAGGAATATCCACAATCTTTACATACTACGGCTTTCATACTATAAATTACTTTAATAAACTTTTAAAAAATTCTTATTATGAATTAGAAACTGGATAAATATTAGTTAAATTTATAATAGGTCTATCGTAAAAAAAATGAATAAATAATAAGTCTTATATAATTATTTATACGGATTTAGTATAACTTCGTAAATTTAGAAAGTTAAATAAGGGAAAATATATGAAGTTTGTTGAAGTAGCGGGTACTAAATTTGAAGTCAAAAATGGATTTCTTGATTTAGTTCTTTTAGAAATAAAAGATATTAATGAAATACAAGGATTATCAAAACTAAAAGATTTAAAGAATTTAGAATTAAGCTCAAATGAAATTGCGGTAATTAGAGGGTTAGATAACTTAACTGAGTTAGAAGTTTTAAATTTAGGGAATAATAAAATAGTTGAAATAAAAGGATTAGAGAATTTAGAAAACCTCAAGATTCTACATCTTATAAGTAACCAGTTAACAGAGATAAAAGGTTTAGATAATTTAAGAAATTTAGAAGAATTATATTTAAGGGGAAATCAGATAACAGAGTTAAAAGGTTTAGATAATTTAACCTCATTAAAAAGGCTTGATCTTTCTTGGAATCACATAACAGAAATCAAAGGTTTGGACGCTTTAACAAATCTTGAAGTAGTATGGATTGCGGGAAATAAAGTGGAAAAAATCAAAAATTTTGAAAAGTTAGAGAAACTGAAAGTATTAAATCTTGCTGGAAATCAGATTAAGAGTATTGAAGGGTTGGAGAACCTAAAGTGTCTCAAATCTCTTTATTTAAATAATAATTTAATTCAAGATATCCGTGGTCTAAATACTTTGGAAAACATGGAGACACTATGGCTTAACACTAACCAAATTTCAAAAATTGGAGGATTGGACAATTGTAAAGCTTTAAGAATTCTAAATTTAAAACAAAACAATATAACCCAGATAAAAGGATTATATTCTTTAAATGGATTAGAAAATCTCTTTCTTTCAGAGAATAATATTGGAGAAATTAAAGGTCTTGAAACGCTATCTAAGTTGGAAACTCTCGATTTAGGTCAAAATCGTATAATTCAGATTAAAGGATTAGAGGCTCTAATGAGTTTAAAGGATTTATGGTTAGCAGACAATCTAATTCCTCAGAAAATATTAGACCAATTAGGAGGATTAGATTCGGGGGGATGTGCAAACGATGCATTGAAATTTGTTCAGTATAGTCTTGTTAATTTATAACAATATTTTTAGAAATTTTTTAAATGTTAAAAAATAATAATACAAATTATATTTCATATTCAAATTTAACTTAAAAATAGAATTTTAAAAAGGTAAATAATTATGGCATTGACTCCATTTGAAATAGCAAAAAAGCAAATCGATATTGTTGCTGAAGAAATGGGATTAGATCCTAATATAGCGAAATATCTTAAGAGAGTTGAGAGAGCATTAATAGTTACTATCCCTATTAGAATGGATAATGGATCTATGGAGATTTTCGAAGGTTATAGGGTTCATCATAGCACAGTTAGAGGTCCTGGAAAAGGGGGTATAAGATATTCTCCAGAAGTTAATTTAGATGAAATCAAAGCATTAGCTACATGGATGACATGGAAGTGTAGCCTTTTGAATTTACCATTAGGTGGTGCTAAAGGGGGTGTTTGTGTAGACCCTAGAAAGTTATCTAAAAATGAATTAGAACGCCTTACGAGAAGGTATACTTCTGAAATAATTAACATAATTGGGCCTGATATTGACATCCCTGCTCCAGATGTTAATACTAATGCTCAAGTCATGGCTTGGATTATGGATACCTATTCAATGAATAAGGGAAGGTCTATCCCTGGAGTTGTTACTGGTAAGCCTATTGAAATAGGAGGTTCTGTTGGTAGAGAACCTGCTACGGGAATGGGATTATTTTTCGTATTAGAAGCTCTATGTGAAAAGTTAAGTATAGACTTGAAATCACAAAAAATAGTAATTCAAGGGTTTGGTAATGTAGGTGGAACCATTGCTGGATTATTATATAATGAAGGATGCAAGGTAATGGCTATTTCGGACATATCTGGTGCTCTATATTTTTCTGAAGGATTGGAAATTGATAAATTACTAGAATGGACTCAACAAGGAAATTATTTAAAAGATTATAAAGATAAGAGATATAAATTAATTACAAATGAAGAATTACTTGCTTTAGAATGCGATATTTTGATTCCAGCTGCTCTTGAAAATCAAATAACATATAAAAATGCTGATAATATCAAATGTAAAATTATATTGGAAGGAGCTAATGGCCCTGTTACACCTGAAGCAGATAGAATTCTGTTTGAAAAAGAGATTCGTGTATTACCAGACATTCTTGCTAATGCTGGTGGTGTTTGTGTTTCTTATTTTGAATATGTTCAGGATATCAGAGCTTATTTCTGGGAATTAGATAGAATTAACAAGGAATTAAAAAAGATAATTTTAAGGGCTTTTGAAGAAGTATATATGCTTTCGAAAGAAAGAAAAATCTCTCTTCGTACAGCTGCTTACATTATTGCCGTCAGTAGGATTGCTAGAGCGATTGAACTTAGAGGAATATTTCCTTAAAAATAATTTTATTCTTCTTTTTAGCATTTCCTAATTTAATAACAATTCTAAATTTCAGATATTCTTCTATTGCTATTATTTAGATTTAAAATAGAAAAATTAATAAAAAATTTATAGTTTAATGTTTAGATTATAGTTTTTTATCTTAAAGGATTATTACTCTCCAAGTTCTTTTAAAACGTCTCCAACCATTCCATTAATTTCACCATATGCTATTGCATCTTGAAGATTCCCTTCAATCTGCAAGTCTCCACTCATATAAGCACTAGTAGCATCAATATCACCAGAACCCATACCCGCCCAAGTAGCACTTGTTGCTTTCATGGTAACAGATGGGTCTTCAGCTTCACCTTCAGCATACTCTACTTGCCCTTCTCCAAATTTTACCCAATATTTATAACCAACATCAGTCCATACAAATTGAACAAGAGTAAGATCCATATCTTCTACTTCTTCTTTTATATCTTCATTTTCAATAGCAAGTTGTTTAAAAGCTTCACATAATAAAAGAGCATCAGATGGCTTTCTTTCACCAGTCCCATCTCTCATATCTTTTAAATTTTTAAGTAAGTCATCACTAACCATTTTTTAAAACCACTTTTTTTTTTAATTTTGTCGAACATCTTTGATTAAAAGATAATTAATTATATTTGGAATATTTTAAAAGTTTTTATTTATTCAATAACGCTTTATTTGCGTTATTCAATACTATAGATTGATCCGAGGGGGAAATTATACTTTTTTAAAAAAAAATCTACTTAAATATGAGGATTAATAGAAAAAAATAAAAATAAAGATTTGAAGATTATATACTTTGGCCTAGCAATTCTATGCTACCAGTTGAAGTAGAAACACCAAATGTGTACTTATTAGTTGCATCACCATAATCTCCAGAAGATATCACTCCACCTACCTTACTCATTCCACCAGTTCCTAAGGGAGTGTATATAATAGAGCCCGTACTTACTGAACATGTAAATCGGGATCCTATACTACTTAAAGAATCATCATATTTTACATCAACACTCCCAGTAGATGTTCCTATTGTTCCTGTAATGTTAGCATTCATTTCTATATATTGTAAAATTTCGATATCAATACTTCCCGTATTTGTATGAATATTCCAATTACAATCTTTCACGTATCTCATGTTATAACTTTTAACTGTTATTGAACCAGTTGATACAGTTCCTTTTAAATTATCACCAATAATGCATTGCGAAAAATTTAAAATAAGAGACCCTGTTGATGTGTAGGCCGTTAATCCATGAGTAAAATTGGCTTGTTTAGCATAAATATTAATTGATCCCGTACTAGTACTTATTCCTAGAGTTCCTTGAAAAGTTGTATTTTTCGCAGAGTTTAGTACTAATGATCCCGTAGATGTACTTAAAGAAGTATTATTAATAATTATATTATCTGGCACATTCATATTTATCGCTCCTGTACTACTAAATGCATTTATATTATAAACTACATCAGTTCTAAGAGTAACATTTAATGTAATTCGGTGTGAAAGTCCAAAAATAAACACTGGATTGGCCTTCGCATCAAGTTCGAATGATATTGGAGTACTAATATTTACCCATTCAATAGGATAAAAAAAATCTGAAAATATTTTGCCCTCAACAAAACCACCTACAATTTTAATATCTAAATCAACTTGCACATAATAGTCAGTTGGTGTAGTATTATATTTAACATTTATTTTTCCGATATCACAGATTAGATTTAATCTCTCTATTGGCAAAGGAGCTCCGGGTTTATAGTAATAAGAATCTGCATATTCATATTCTCCCCATGTAGTAGCTATTACAACTCCAAATGCCGTCCCTCCAGTAACTATACACGCAGCCACAATCATCAAAACAATATTAGTTTTCTTTTTCAATCAAATCACCTACTTGTGTAATTTTAACCTATTTTTTAAGTTAATTTAGTTTTAACCAATATTTAAATTAACTTTAGTCTGATTTTTATAAAATATAAAAAAGAAAAAATAAATAAAACCAATATAGTTAAATGTGTCTTAGAGCTTCTCAACTACTGATCGAGCAAATTCTTTTGCTTTCTTTAAATCTTCTTCGTTTGGTCTTCCTTTAAGCCATTGCTGATGCTTTTCAGCCTCTTTTCGTTTTTCAAGAGGTAATTTATCTAACATTGAATTACGAGTTTCTTCAGGGATACCTAAATTATCTCCACAACAATCAAACTCAGCAATTATCTTCGAAACATTTCCTATTTTTCGTTTCACTAATTTGAATCCGTCTTGATAACCAACTAAACTTGCATGAGTAGAGAAAAATACGAAGTTTTGCGGTAATTCTGGAGCAGAATTCACTAATTCTACCAGTGCTTTATTTACTCGACTTGCATAAATTCCTGAACCTAAAAAGACTAAATCATAATTATTAAAACTCAAAGGGTCTACTTCATTAATAGGTGTTAACTCAACCTCTTCATCACTTAAGGCTTCCTTAATACTTTTCGCGATTTTTTCTGTGTTCCCCGTATTCGAGAAATATGTAATTAATATTTTCAATTAATTCACCATGGTAAAAAATATTCAATTCTAATAAAAGCTTATTAAGAGTTTTTATTCATTGTTTAAAGTGAAAAAATTTTTTGCATTATTAACCGTTTTTTCACTTACTAGTTTTTGAGGAACATTATGAGAATAAGCAATAGCAGCAATGGAATATCTTACATTTGAAGGTACATTTATTGGTCCTCTTTTATAGGGATGCTGATAATAAGAATCAGTTTCAGTAACTAACGATTCTAATGGTGTAAATTTTGTTACCCTACGCCATCTATCGAAACCATAGGCAGAGCTTGGTACAGAAAGTATAAATCCTTGATTTGGTAAAGAAGTTCCATAATCTTCTGGTCCTGAAAAACAATGCCACATAACCCTTTTCGGACCTATTTTAAAATCCTTTAAAATATTGAGAATCTCTTTATTTACTCCATCTTTTTTATTAAATCTATGTTTCGGATGTTTTTTATCGAATTCTTGTTCAGCAGCATTTCGAACATGTAAAATATAAGATTTGTTAAGATCTCTCGTTAATTCTATGATTTTTTTAAACACTTTGACTTGATTGTTTCTTTCCTCTAAGGTTTTGGCATGATGAAAATCTAAACCTATCTCGCCAATTCCTAGATACTTTTCTGAATTATTTTGAATAAAATCAATCCATTTTTTCCATTCTAAGTTATATTTGTCCTTAGGAGTATATGTAACTGTCTGTGGAGCCCATCCACATGTAAAACCAAAATTTTTATCGAATTTTTTCATAAAGTCTAAAGTTAAATTCAGTGTCTGCATATCAATTGTGCTTGTTATTAAATATTGACCCCCCATTTTGAAATAACTTAAATATTGTTCTTTATTTGTTGGTAATTGATCATTTTTGGGACGATGAAAAGGCATATGGCAATGAACGTCAATAAATTTTAAACCGCTTTCTGGTTCTGGAACAACTATTTTTTTAGGCATATTAGATTTAAGTAAATATAATTATCATATCATTTGAGAAGTTATATTTTTAAATAAATTGTTGTATTAAGATTTTATCAATTCAAAAATGTGGTATATTTTTTCAACTAATTCTTTAAATAAGGTCTTTTATTTAACACTATTATGAGTGATCAGTTAAAATCTAAACTTAAAGAGTTAGAAACAAAGAAAAAGGAATTACAACCCAAAATCGATGAAATTAACGCTAAACGAGAAGAAGAGATTCAAAGAGTAAATAAAAAATATGATCATTTGATATATGATGTCGATTACACAGCTCGACAACTAGAAGATGATTTTTATAACGATCTAATTAAATCTTTTGTACAGATTGTTACAAGAGAATTTGATTTAAAAAGAAGCTCAGACATGTATGAATTAACAGACGAATTTAAAGATTATCGACAAACTATTGGTCAATTTGATATGTTCCCTGAGGAATTAATCAACAAATTACAGAGAGTAATAAATGGAGAGCCAATTGAAAGTATCATGTATGATCTTGAGAATATTCAAAAAAAATATTTAAGATCTTAGACTGTATTATATTTAGAAATAGGTTATTATTTCTACAGAATTGCTTTTTTAATCTGATTTTTTAAGGTATCATTGAGATATTACTTAGATAAATATGTGTTATTCAATCTCTTGGTTTATAGTAAAACTATAATTTTGGTAATTTTAAAATGGAATTATTCGAAGAAGAAGTAGAGATTTACAACTCTAAGATAAGACAACTAAATTGGCTTTATGAGGAATTACGGCTCCAACCTGAGATTTTGAAGGATCTCATCAATGAAAAAGGGCAAAAATTACCATTAAATTTATAAATCCTTCTTAAAATGCGTTTTAAAAATAGCATTTAAAATAATTTTAATCTTTTTAATACCTTCAATTAAAGTACCATTAGCAGGAATATGAACGAAAATTACAGGGTACTCTTTATTTGAAAGATAAAGTGCCCAATAGTATAGATAGTTGCATAAATATAATCCAGCATAATTGGAGATATAAAAATTCGATTTATCTTTAACAACTGAAAAAACTTTATCTAAATTTATAATGGTTTTAATACATAGATGACGACAAACTTTTATAATGCCAATTTTGAATTTTTTTTCAATATCTTCACCCATTTTAAAATTCCACCCAAATTTTTCGAGATAATATTTCTTACTTGAATGAATACCTAGCAAAACCACTAAATCAGGTTTAGATCCTAATTCTAATAACAAGTTTTTATAAGAATTTACACTATGTTTCCAACTTACTGGTATTATTCCTCTTTTCAATTGAAAATTTTGATTTTGAAAAGAAAACTTTTTGACAATTTCACTACTTAAGTTTGATTTGTAAGTTCCATAAGGCCTAAAACCAGTTAAAATTATCAAATTTAAGTCATTTGAATTGATTTTTAATAAAAAATTAAAAAAATTAATGAAAAATATTAAATCTTCATAATAATTACACTTATTCTTCAGCAGCAGCGGCAGCAGCGGCAGCCTTAGCTTTCTCTTTTTCTATGGCAGCTATTTGTTTCTTTAAACTTTTTATTTCAACTTGAACTTCCTTAATCTTGCCTTTCTTGTCATTAGCGATTTCTTTTAACTTAATATTCAAAGCCTTTTCTTTTCCACTTTTTAATTGAGAAAGAGTTTTATTAGCTTCTTTAGCAGTTGCTATTTTTTCTTTCTTTTTATTCTTCCACTCTTCTGCTTTTTGAATTGCTTCATCTCGTAAGACTTCTTCTTGATTTAATTTTGCTTCAGCTGCTTCAATTTTTGGATTATATTCTGTTTCAACCTTGCTTTCTGCTGAAGCTTCTTCCTTGCTGGCTTCCTCTTCTATGCGAGTAATTTCATCTTCTTTGGCACTAATTTGGCCTCTAATATTTTCTTCGGTCATAAAACATCATTTTTTTTATTTTCTTTTAAAATTAATTTTTGAATTAAAATAATATTTTCAGTTCTAATAATTCAATTACGTGTTATAATAGTGTTAGGATTGGTATCCTTTTAAACTTTCTATAATCATTTTTTTAGAGGCTTTTTAAATTTACTGCTTTTCAGTATCTTTACTATAGTTTTATAATGATCATCGTTTATGGATAGTTCCAACTTACTAATTGATGAATTTAATATGACCCATTTCTTTTAGTAGCATCATGCATTCTTTTTTAACGTGAATTCCCAAGCACACCAATAATGTTCAGGGTGAGGTCCTGGAGGACACGCAATGCATTTTGTTTCTATTCGAGGATCTATTGTTTTAGCAAATAATCCATATTCTACAACACCAACTTGTTTACAAGGGAAATCTGGAAGTCCTCTCCCTTTTCTAGCAGATTGCACACGGCAATCATTCATTCTAAAAACACATCGATTATCCGATACATCAAGAACTTCTTGTTTATTAATATTTGCATATACTCTATATTTTAAAGCTTTTATAAGAGCTGGAATGCCCCCATTTTGTGGTATTTTAAATCTCTTCATGATTCTCTTCGCTTCAATAATAGTAAATCTTTTCCACTGTTTAACATCTAATTCTATAGCTTTATCAAGCCCGTATTCATGTTCAACTGTCTGGAACCATGTTCCATCAATAGCAAGCCAATTTTTTGAAAGATCTTCGATATAATCCATTAATTCTTCTCTATTGAGTGATTCTAAATCTTCTCTCATCTTGATCAATAATTGAAATTAACAAAATTTAATTTTGAAAATTATTGAAAATTTAAATAGTTGAACCCACTTGATTATAGAATTGTTAAAGTAACATAGAATAGGAAATAAAAATGGGTGAAACTGAAAAGAAAAATTTAATAATATTTTAATTTTAATTATTTTAGTATCTATTTTATCCAGAAATACTGGAAATATTAAATCGTGTTGAAAAAAATGGGAAAAACTTTAACTGAAAAAATCTTAGAACTACATTTAGTTGAGGGTAAATTAGAAAAGGGAACTGATATTGCCATTAAAATTGACCAAACTTTAACTCAGGATGCTACAGGTACAATGGCTTACTTACAATTTGAAGCTATGGGAGTTTCACGTGTTCAAACAGAACTATCCGTAAGTTACGTTGATCATAACACATTGCAGACTGATTTTAAAAACCCTGATGATCATCGCTATCTTCAAAGTATTGCTGCGAAATATGGCTTATATTTTTCGCGTCCCGGAAATGGTATTTGCCATCAAGTCCATCTTGAACGATTTGCTCGCCCTGGCAGAACATTATTAGGTAGTGACAGTCATACTCCTACTGGTGGGGGTGTTGGATCAATAGCAATTGGAGCAGGAGGACTTGATGTAGCTGCTGCTATGGCTGGTGAATCATTCCGTTTAAAAATGCCTCAAGTTGTAAAAGTATATCTTAAAGGAAAGCTTCCTGATTTTGTATCCGCGAAGGATGTAATATTAGAAATCTTGAGAAGAATTGGGGTGAAAGGAGCTGTTAATAAAGTTCTAGAATATACAGGTCCGGGAATAAAGACTCTAACTGTTCCAGAAAGAGGAACAATAACGAATATGGGAACTGAAACTGGAGCTACAACCTCAATCTTTCCATCTGATGAGATTACTAAAGAGTTTTTAGAAGCACAAGAAAGAGGAGATCAATGGATTCAATTAGAACCAGATGAAGATGCTAAATATGATGAAACTATTGAAATTGATCTAAGTGAATTAGAACCATTAATAGCTGAACCCCATAGTCCCGGAAATGTTAAAACTGTTAAAGAATTGGAAGGATTAAATGTAGATCAAGTGTGTATAGGTAGTTGTACGAATTCTTCTTTGCGAGATCTTAAAATTGTTGCAAATATGTTAAAAGGGAAAACAATTAATCTAAATACAGTTTTAACTGTATCGCCTGGTTCTCGACAAGTTGTTGATCATATGATTGATTCCGGAGAAATGGGTTATTTAATAAAAGCAGGTGCAAGAATATTAGAAAACGCTTGTGGTCCTTGCATTGGAATGGGATTAGCTCCTAAAAGCGATGCCATTTCTCTTAGGACTTTCAATAGGAATTTTCTTGGAAGAACAGGTACAAAAAGTGCTAATGCTTACTTAGTAAGCCCTGAAACTGCTGCTTTTGCTGCTATTAAAGGAAAAATTACAGATCCAAGAAAGTTTGGTAGTATACCTAAAATTGATATGCCTAAAAATTTTATGGTAAATGATAATATGATCATTCCGCCACTACCTACCGAAGAAGCAAAGAATGTAGAAATTATTAGAGGTCCAAATATAAAACCCTTACCTGAATTTAATCCTTTACCGGCTAAATTAGAAGGGGAAGTTCTTTTAAAAGTTGAAGACGATATCACAACGGATCACATCATGCCCGCTGGAGCTAAAATCTTACCATTGAGAAGTAATATACCAGAAATTAGCAAATATGTTTTTAACGTAGTTGATGAATCCTTTCACGATCGATCTCTCGCAAAAGGAGGGGGCTTTATTGTAGGCGGAGATAATTATGGACAAGGTTCAAGTCGTGAACATGCAGCAATTGCTCCTAAATATCTTGGAATAAAGGCTGTCATAGTAAAGAGCTTTGCTCGTATACATTTAGCGAACTTAGTGAATTTTGGAATAGTACCTTTGACATTCGTTAACAAAGATGATTATGACACAATTGAACCGGAAGATAAATTTGAGATTGATTTAACTACAATCAAATCTGGTAAAGTCAAACTAAAAAACATAACAAAAAATCTTGATCTTGAATTAACTCATTCGCTTAGCGAACAAGATTTAGAGGAATTAATAGTCGGGGGAAAATTAACACGGATAAAACAAAAACATATTTAATTAGAGATTTCAATATATTTTTTTTTGTGCTTTTAGTATTAAACAAGTATAAATGAAGGAGAATCTTTCTGACTCTAAGCAAAGATTGATCTTTTATTCATTATACTCTACCCGGGTAGTCTACCTTTCTAAAAGGCCAATCTGTGCTGACCCAATCTCGTACGGTATTGAATAATACTTCATCCAATCCTTTTTCATATTCAGTTTGACGCACCCACATGACCACGATAGCATCTGAGCCAGTCACTTCGGATGGGGTGATATAAACACAACCAAGAACTTTTGATTCGTCCAGGGATACGACAGTATATGTAAATGCCTTACGGTCGAGAAATTCTTGTTGATGCCTTTCTAAGTCGGTCAGATTTTCCTCAATGGTGAAACCTAATCTCGGCCATGGATCGCCAAACGTAGTATGGAGAAGCTCACGGCTCTCGATAACTGCTTCGTAATCCTTTTCAACATCATCTATAGACAGCATTCGAAGGCGAAAAAGGTCTGTTTCGAGCAGAAGGGGAACTTCGAAATCATTGGGTACAAAAAGATCTTTGGATATTGAATTTTCCTTATTCGCCATTTTTAGAATGGATAGTGGATATATTATATAGGTAGTATTGATTTATATTTATAAAATTGAATCAAATATTAATATTCTCATGTATGACAGAAAGTTCAAACAAGATCCGAAAAAGCGATTTTCATCAAGGGTAGAGAATTATGTCAAATATAGACCTAGTTATCCCCAGAAGATAATTGAATTCTTAAAAGAAAGTAAAATTTTATCCAATAAATCAAAAATTGCGGATGTTGGATCTGGAACGGGAATATTAAGTGAACTATTTTTAAAGGAAGGTAATTTAGTCTATGGAATTGAACCAAATAGAGAGATGAGACAAGCAGGAGAAAATTCTTTAAGAGATTATTCACATTTTATAAGTATTGATGGTTCAGCAGAATCTACTACATTACAATCCGAAATGATTGATATAATAACTGCAGGTCAGGCATTTCATTGGTTTAATTTAGAAAAAACTAAATTAGAATTTCAACGTATTCTTAAACCTAATGGTTGGGTTATATTAATTTGGAATCGTCGAAAAAAGCACACAAATGAGTTTTTAAAAGAGTATGAAAAATTTCTCTTGAGATATGGAACAGATTATAAAGCTATTGAGAGTAGTAAACTTGATTTTAATAAATTTTTTGGAGGGATTAATTATAACCTAAAAAAATTTGAGAATTGTCAAATATTTGATTACGATGGTTTAGAGGGTCGGCTCCTTTCTACTTCTTATATACCTTTGGATGATCATCCTAAATTTAACGATATGTTACTTGATTTAAAGCAATTATTTAAAAAATATCAAAAAAATGAACATATTCAATTTGAATATGATACCGAGGTCATTTATGGTCAACTCTAATTAGATTTTGAATTTCGATGCCATTTTTTATGCCTTATTTTGAGAAAACTTAAATTTACTTTAAAGTAAATTAGGTTTATATTTAATTCTAAAACTTTTGAAACATTAGTAATAGAAAATAAAATGCTTATTCGGCATATTATTCTATATCTTTTTGTATCTCATTATTTTCTTCTAATAATTTCATAAAAGCTTGGACTTTACTCGGATAAAAAATATGCTGGAACTCTAATGTTAACATTGCACTAATCTCTTTAAGATTTAATGACAAACCAATAAAATTTAAAATCTCTTGGGCATCACCTCCCCATACATCTGGAGGTATAGGGACTTTAATCTCCTCATAAGCACTTGACATTAGAATTGGTAAGTAATATTTTAAATTTCTTCTCCCTAAAAAACTCAGTTTCCACTTTTGTTTAAAATATTCAGGTTCTTCAATAACATTGACATCAATAGATAAATGTTTGCATAAGTTAGACCATTGAGATGGTAAATTTTTCTTTAACTGATCTAATTCAATATTTCTTTCTAAAATTAGTTCTTTAGTTACTGCTGTTAATTCAAATTTATTAATTGAATCCAAAATTTTCTTTTCATATTTGAGAAAAGCATTTATTAAAGCTTTTCCCGTTAAAACTTTTTCTTCTTTCGTAATTTTAGAATTGATAGTTTCTTGACTCAGCGTGCTAAATAGTGTAAACAATGTTTTTTTGGTTTTACCTAATCGCTTGTAGAAGCCTTCTTCTATGAGTGGCCAAATATTAATTAAGAACTTATTATCTTGCCTAGCAAAGATATAACTAGTACAGAGTGATATAGTAATTATTCGTTTTAATTCGGTAGAATCACATTTTTCTATAGTATCAAGCGAACTATGCCAAAAAGGATCATTATGCCCAATCATTACCCCAGGTATACTTATAGGATTTCCAACAAATAAAGTATGGTCACTTCCACCTGAATAGGGAGTAATTCGATATCGCATACGATTGGTAGTCCCATTTATTGCTACCCCTTTAGGATGATCTGCAATTACTCTCGTAAAATATTGAATAATATCATTTAAAATTGATGGTCGTGAATATGGTGCTAAACAGATCTCACATGGTTCCCCAACTTTTAGAGGGTGTTCCCCAATCATGTCTAAGTTTATATTAAAAAGTGCATTTTTAACGATTTCTTCATGCTCTTTAATCCATGGGTATGTACCATGAAATTCAGCAACCCATAGAAGACGAATTGTTCTTTTAGGGGGTTCTAATCTTTTTTGCTTTATAAGTACTGATAAAGCACGGGCTAATTCTATTAACCCACCTGATCCACTGGCATTGTCATTTACTCCAGCAGCTGGGTGACAGATATGTGCTGTTAAAATTATTTCTTCTTGAGGTTTCTCTTTTCCTCGAATAGCCGCGGAGATTACTTCTAATTCTCCATCATATACTTTAGCATCAATCTTCGCATGTAGTTTGACAGAACCATTTCTTAATAGCTCCTTTAAATATAATGCTTGCTCAAAGGTAATACTAAATCCAAAGGTGGTTTTTTTTAACTCTTCAGCTATGGCAGGAAATCTATTATAAATAGTCATACCCTTATAACTCGCTGCTCTATCAGGTCCTGGATATACTATAACCCCCAATGCTCCTTTTTCTGCATATAATGCAGGAACTATAATTCTTGGGGCTTCCATTAAAATTATTTTCCCTTTTACGTCTCTTCCATCGAATTCTTCTTCTGTAACACCCTTTCCAATATCAATCAATTCAGCATCAACGTCACAAGCTTTTGATCTCCCAATAATACACATTGGAATATCTTGAAATCGACACAACATCTCGTTTTTTGGTTCAATTAAACGTAATTCCCCCGATTTAATCTCCCAGCTTTGAGTCACTATCCATTCCCATGTTTTAGTTTTTCCATCTGCAGGATATTTATGGAGGCTAATCTCATCTAACCCAAACGAACCTAATTCTCTCATTACTTTTTCTACAATTTCATGATAATCTTGAGACCCTACTACTCGGTTATATTGTGAGATCCTCGATACCCAATCAAAGGCATATTTCCCGCTAACCTCGTTCAACACTTCATCGATAAATTTAGAGATATCTTTCATACATAATCAATCTTGCGAAGTAATATAGTAATTAATTACTTTGATATTACGAACCATTAAAATATAAAATTTGCTATTCTAGCAAAATAATTTAAGAAATTAATCTGAAAATACCTTCCGAAGGTATTGGGAAAATATAATATTTATTTATAAGAATGAAATTTTTTTTCTTTATGTCTTTTAAAGTTCCTAATTATGCGTTTTGTTGCTATTCGCTATTAGTGCTTTTACGATACGTGGTATGACTTCACGAGGAAAACTATGTCCCATTCCATCTACAAGCAATAATTCAGCTCCAGGTATGGTTGATGCAATCTCTTCACCAGCTTCAACAGAGTTAAATGGATCTTCTTTTCCATGAATGACTAAAGTTGGTGCTTTTATTGAAGAGATTAATGGCTGAATATTGCCAGGGACAGCCATTGCTGCCATTTGGCGAGCTATGCCTTCAGGATAATAACTTCTATCGTATTCCTTTGTTCGATATTCCCTTCCTTGGATTTCATCATACTCGAATTTACCATAAATTAAACTATCGCGCTTGACCATTTCTTCAATATATGCTTCGCGTTCGACAGGAACAGGTGCAAAGAATTGAACCATGACTTCTGGTTTCGCTTGTGGTAAAGCAGGATTCCCCGTCGTACTTATGATTACAGTTAAAGATAGCACTCGAGACGGATGTCTATATCCTATAATTTGTGCGATCATACCGCCCATAGAAGCACCGCAAATGTGTGCTTTTTCTATATTCAAAGCGTCTAAAATACCAATAGCATCGTCCGCCATATCCTCTAAAGTATATGGAAGGTTGGGTATTTCTCCACGTGTATAGGCAGCAGCAATCTCCATCATGTCTGGTATACCCGCTTCTTCAAATTTTGTTGACAAACCTACATCTCGATTGTCGAATCTGATGATAAAATAGCCATTTTCGGCAAATTTATCACAAAACTCATCCGACCAAGCAAGAAGTTGACTTCCCAACCCAGCTATTAACAACAATGGTTTTGAATTAGGATCCCCAATTGTTTCATATTCAATTTCGATATCATTTACATATGCTATTGGCATGATATTTAACAACATTCAATTATTTATTAAAAATTATTTTTTGTTTAAACTAAAATATCTGAGGTTATTTCTTGTAATGACTTACAGTTTGTCATTCTCATCGCTTTAGCTAAAGTTTTTTGCATATATTCCATATGAATTTGTACACCTTTAATTCCTGCCCCTACAGATGCTCGAATAATATCTCGCCCAATTAGAACAGATTCAGCTCCTAGTGCTAGCATTTTCAACACATCGTATCCCGTACGGATACCTCCATCAACGATAATTTTAATCTTTCCTTTAAGTTCTTCTATTATACTAGGTAAAATTTCAGCAGTTCCAGGAGTATGATCTAAGACTCTTCCACCATGATTTGATACAACAATAGCTGCTGCTCCTGCTTCTTTAACTACTAAAGCATCTTCAACACACATTATACCTTTAATAATTACTGGAAGATTTGTAGAAGAAATTAATTCTTTAATTTCTTCAATTGATTTTTTGAAAACGGGTTTATCATGTATTGCCATTGCATATGAACCACATCCATCTACATCTATACCAACAGCAACACATCTAACCTCTTCAGCTTTATTAAAAAATTTCATAATAGTTCCCTGATCTCTTGGTTTCACAATTTTAACTCCCCATCCACCAGCTTCAGCAATAGCATTAAGTCCATAAGAATTTTCAAGTGAATAAGTATAAGTATCTCCTCTCCATCCAATTGTCCCAGCATCTCTACAACCAAGAACTACAGAACGACAAAAATCCTCTTCTGTTATAACTTTATCTCCACCAAAATTATTAACACCTGCGACACTTGCAGCCATTATTGGCATGGATAATTCCCTTCCAAAAAAATTATATTTAGTATCAGGTTTAAAATCTTCATTGATTAATTTCATTTTTAAATTGTATTTTCTTAGAGCTAAGAAATTATTATTAAAACTAGCACCACTACCAATTCCACCAATACCAAGTGCGTTGCCATAACTTTGCCCTTGACAAAGTCTATGTGGAGCTCCATCACAATCTTTGTAGACCCCACATATTCCTTTCAGTTTTTCCCTAGCACTATTACGTATGTCCTCTACTGTTTTAATTTCGGGAGTCATGATTTTACTTTTCTAATTAAACCATTTTTTTAGGATCTAATAACTCGTTTAGGTTATCTATTTTTAAGCCCATTTCTAAAATAACCACCTTACAACTCTTTCCTTCTTTATATGCTCGCTGTGCTATCTCGGAACATTTATCATATCCAATAATAGGAGTTAAATTTGTAACAAGCATAAGCATTTGTTCTAACTGTTTGCTAATTTGTTCAGTGTTAACCTCCAAATTTAATAAACAGTTATCGATAAATGAATTGATACCTCCAATTAATATATTAATAGATTCAAGTAAGTTTATAATCATAACAGGTTTACACACATTCAAATCTAATATACTACCATAAGCCTCTCCAAAGGAAACTACAGAATCATTCCCAATCACCTGGAGACATACCTGAATTAATGCTTCAGATTGAGTGGGATTTATTTTACCCGGCATTAATGATGATCCCGGTTCATTTTGAGGTAATTTTAATTCAGATAACCCCGCACGGGGTCCACTCCCCATCCAGCGGATGTCATTTGCCATCTTTAATAATGATAAAGCTAATAAACGTAAATTACTACTAACTCTCACAATTGTATTATGTGAAGCAATTCCTTCTGCTTTCACTGGATTAACTTTAAAGGGAAAATTAGTTATGTCTGAGAGATGAGAAACCGTACGTTTAGCGAAGTCTTTGTGTGCATTTAAACCCGTCCCTAAAGCTGTGCCACCTATTGGAATATAATACAATTCATTGCAAGTTTCTTTTAATCTTTCTAAATTAATTTCGATTTGCTTTTTATAAACCTCAAATTCTAAAGATAAAGGGATAGGAACTGCATCTTGTAAATGTGTTCTTCCTACTTTAACAATATCTTTAAATTCTTTAATTTTAATATCTAAATGTTCTTTTAATCTTTCTAGCACAGGAAATAAGTTTTGGATCATGTGTAAAGTAGATAAATGCATCGTACTTGGGATCACATCATTAGAAGATTGACTTTTATTTACGTGATCATTTGGGTGTACTGGATGTTTTTTACCCATCGGAGATCCTAAGATTTCATTTGCTCGATTAGCTAAAACTTCATTCATATTCATATTAGTTTGAGTTCCTGATCCGGTTTGAAATATATCAATAGGAAATTGATCTAGATGTTTATTCTCTTGTATTATTTCATTAACAGCTTCAAGAATAGCGTTAGCAATCTGCTTTTCAATCATATTTAAATCTAAATTTGCGAGTAAAGAAGCTTTCTTTAACTGAGCCAATGATTTAATAAATATATTAGGGAATCTCTTTCCACTTATTTGAAAGTTCTTAATTGCCCTTTGAGTATTAATGCCCCAATAAACATTACTAGGAACTTCTATCTCCCCTAAAACATCTTTTTCAATTCTAAAACTCAAATTCTCTCACTTTATAAATTAATCTTTAATATTCTAATTAGAAAGAATATATAAAAAAAGTTTATACTAATTTAAAATCAATAACTCAAAAATCACTTTAATATAAATAAAAAGTGAAAATTTAATATTTATTTTTTATTTTAATTTTTATTCAGTTAGCAAAAATTAAGAATCCTGTACTTGAATTTTCTATCTGATTCGTATGGTTTATTTTGATAATGATTGGAAAGATATTATTCCTCATATTCCCTCAGGATATGATAAAGCCAAGTATAATGTTGTATTTGATCAACATTCACATACAATATTCAGTGACGGGGCACTCACGATTAAGCAAAATGTTGAATGGCATATAGCTATGGGTTATAATGCGTTAGCAATAACTGATCATAATAATATGCGTCATTTAGAAAAGATTGATAAAGTAAGAGAGGAGTATTCTAAGAAAAATATCATTATTATAACTGGAATTGAATGGACTACAAGTAGAATTCATTTGAATTTTGTAGGTGTACCAAAATGGGAAACTAAAATCTCTTATAGAGTTAAGAATGAGAATATAATTGATGCGATTAATAAGGCTCATGATCAAGGAGGAATTGTTGTTTGTAATCATATTCCTTGGAGTCTTTACGAATTCAATATGAAAACTCATCCCTCTCGTGAAACTTTATTAGATTGGGGAATTGATTATAATGAAATTGTTAATGATGATTGCAAACCTGAAAATGTATTTGATAAAGAATCATATGATTTTTGCATGAAATATAAAGGAAAAATAGATATGATTACAGGAACTGATATGCATTCCCCAGATACTCTGGCAAGTGGAGGTGTACATGGATGGACTCTAATGAAAATTAAAGAATTTACCGAAGAAATTTTAATGGAAGAATTACGAAGGAAGCATACAGATATCATTTATTCTAAAAAACCTTATTTAGAGCCCAGGATTTCTAAAAAAAATCTCAAAATTCTGTTTATTAATAAGATCCCATCTTTTCTGTAATTGCTTTAGCTATACTTAGGTTTCGAATTGCTAGATATAATGGCTCCCAGGGAACTTCGCATCCCAATGAAAACATATAATTCCCTCCTGGTTTTCCAGCTTCAATTGTTTTTATTATTTCTTCAATTACTCTTGATATAGAATATTTTGGACTTCCTAATATTTGTGTATTTGTATTCCCTCTTATACAGCTATTTTTACCAATTTTTTCTTTAGCTAATTTCAGATCTACTTGATAATCCACATCTAGAATGGCAGCCTTTGTACTTGAAACTAATTTTAACATATCTCTTCCTTCTTTATCGACTACGGAATTATCGCCACATATGTGATATAATACAGGCACATCCTTTTGAATACATTCAAAAAGCTCTTTAGTGGCACCTATACAACACTTTTCATATCTCATAGGCCCAATTTGTGAAATAGCTGAATCGCCTGCACCTATTATATCTGCACCTGCTTCAATCTGTAATTTAGCGAATTCTTTTTGAATTGGAAGTATTCTAATTATTAACTTCTTTATGATATCAATCCATTCAAGATTTTTACATTGCAAAAGAACATTTACTAATCCGAATAAACAACAAATCTCGGCGAATGGAGCTTCAATCCAACCTATAATGCATTGCTTTCCACCAATTTTATCTGAAAATTTTTTAACAGCATTAACTCTATTCATAATTCTCGGATTTTCGAGTATGGAAGGTGTTTCTATTGATTCAAAATCCTCAATTGAAAGATATGTTTTCGCAACGGGGGTATGGCTCTCCCAATCTATTTCAACCCCCCACGCATTTGCTTCTCTGTAGGCATCTGTAGACACATTTACATGATCAATGCCAAAAAATTCAGCACATTTAATTTGTAAATCAACTAAAACATCTGGTTTTTGACAATACTCATGATTATAATCTACATCCGCTAAGGATGCTGCCAAATGCATGATAAAAGGATTAAAAGGAATTTTCTCAGGTATTCCTTTAATTGCTGAAAGCGTTAATTCCCTTGAGTTCATTATAATTGTATGATATTGGCTTTTAATTTATGATTTAACTAATACTAAGCTATATTGGTTAATTAAAATATTTGATCATAATCTTTTTCTAGTACGTATAAACCCATTTCTTTTAGTTTTTGCATTATTTCTTGTTCATTTTTACGTTTCAGATCAAGCCACTTATAAAAGTTTATTTAAGTAAAAAAGACACGACAATTGCTATTAATGAAATGCATCGTGCTTTAATGATAGGAGGATTATGTTATTTGAATTTCCTTTCAAAAGATGATGTTAATTTCGATGAAAAAAGAGAATCAAACCCAGGAGAAATCATAAGTATTCACGAAAATCAAGAGTATATTCATAGTTATTATGATGACCAACCTGATGAATAATTCAAAAAGCTTGGGATAATTTATAAAGAAAAAAGACTCATTCTAAGTGGAAAATATTATAAAACTGGTCGGAACTGTATCCTTGATTATATTTTAAAGAAGCAATAATAAATCATAAATAACAAACATAGATTATTTTTTTCTATAATTTAAAAATATCTACAGTTAAATGTAATTTTAACTCTAAATAATTATGATTAATACATTTTATGAAAGACTCGCCAAATTAGTAGTCAATTATTCTCTTAATGTTAAGAAAGGAGATCGCGTACTTATTGAAGGTCCAACTATAGCAAAAGAACTTTTCCAAGCTCTTTTTTTAGAAGTTCTAAAAATGGGTGGCCATCCCTTAGCAATGCCGCGAATTGAAGGTCTCAGTGAATTATTATTTAAAAATGCATCTGAAGAACAATTATTATATTTTCACAATCTACTAAAATTAACTAATACAGAATTTGATTGTATAATAACTATTGATGGTGAATTTAATACTAGAAATCTAGCATTAATTGATCCAAAAGTATTGGCAACATACCAAGGCTCTCCTGATCGAACAGAATATATCCGAGTTTTTGAGGAACGTACTTCTAAAAAAGAATTAAGATGGATCTGTGTTCCTTTTCCATGTCATGCTTTTGCTCAAGAAGCAAATATGGATTTATTTTCTTACTCAAATTTTGTAGAAAATGCGTTATTTTTAGATAAAGAGAACCCGATTGAAGAATGGCAGAATATGGAAAAAAAACAAGACCAGATAATAGAAAATTTAAATAATGTTAAAAATATCCAGATTATTGGTGAAGACACAGAATTAACCTTTTCATTAGAGGGGAGAATATGGGATAATTGTTGTGGGAAAGAAAATTTACCGGATGGAGAGATTTATACTTGTCCAGTTGAAGATTCTGTAAATGGACATATTAGGCTCAGTTATCCAGGAATTTATATGGGAAGAGTAATCGAAAATATTTTTTTAGAATTTAAAGATGGAGTGGTTATTAATGCTACAGCTGACAAAGGTCAGGAATTACTAGAAGAGATATTAAAAATAGAAAATGCTGACAAATTGGGTGAATTTGCTATTGGGACTAATTACGGAATTACACAATTTACAAAAAATATTGGATTTGACGAAAAAATTGGCGGAACTTTACATATTGCATTAGGACATGGTTTTAAAAATATTGGATCAAAAAATGAAAGTGCTATACATTGGGATATTCTAAAAGATATGAAAATCCCTGGTTCAAAAATTATAGCAGACAAGAAAATAATATATGAAGAAGGAAAATGGCAGATTTAGAGATTCATCTTTAGATTTGTTTTTGTAGATTCCTAAATAATTCTGATAACGTTGGATGAGTATAGATTAAGTTTCTGAAAATTAATAATCCATTTGGAATGTGACTTAAAGGAATTATTCTAAGTATCAATTCCCTTTTTTTATGTTTTTAGTAAAAAGATAATTTAACATGTAAGACTTCATAATATTATGAGAAATGAAATCGAAACTATCGAACTAACTCCTATTCATGTTCCTTTTAAAGATGCTGTAAAAAAAGCAATGGAACAATCCGAAGGGGGTTTGGGAATGGCTATCCCTGCGGAAGAGACATGGTTAGGTGGTGATTTCGTTATTTGTAAACTTATTACTAAAGAAGGGAGTATTGGTATTGGTGAATCATTTCTTTGGCTCCCAGAATCTGGTATGTCTCCTTATCAAGTTATTGATTCTGTTAAGAACTGTTTGGGAAAGTACTTATTGGGTGAAAGTCCTTTTAACATTGAGAAGATTAATTATAGGATGGACATCAATCTTGCTAATAATAATATTGCTAAGGGTCTTTTAGATATAGCTACTTATGACCTAATGGGACAAATTACTAATAGATCTGTATGTGAACTAATAGGTGGAAGAAACACAGATGAGATTCCTCTAGCAGCATTAATTCCTCTCGGAGAGCCCATATTGATGAAAGGTATTACACGATCTTATTATAAAAAAGGATTCAAAACTTTTAGACTTAAATTAGGAAAAGGGGTACATGAAGATAAGGAGATAATTGAAACAATTCGAAACACCTTTGGTAATAAAATCAGATTAAGAGTGGATTATAATCAAGCTTATTCTCCTTCTATGGCTGTTAGAGCAATCAAAGAAATTGAACCTTTTGGTATTGATTATGCTGAACAACCAGTAAGAGCCGATGATTATTTAGGGATGGCTTATGTTCAAAAGAGAGTTGATACACCATTAATGGCACATGAAGGTTTTTTCTCAATAAAAGATTTTATATCATTAGTAGAATTAGGAGCAGTTAAGGTTCTAGGAATTAACTCAGAACGCCCCGGCGGAGTTACAAAAGCATTAAAAGCATTCGATTACGCTAAAATGCGAGGTCTTGGAGTTGTGTTGCATAATCAACCCTTAGGAATTGCTTCAGCTATGCATATTCATTTTCACATAGCAAAATTTCATTATATTGATTATGCAACTGAATTATTTGGTCAAGAAATGTTAATAGATGACCTTATTCTAAACTCTATTGACTATAGCGATGGTATGGCAAAATTACCAGAAGGTCCAGGCTGGGGTGTGAAATTAGATGAAAAAGCTTTAGAAAGATATTCTACAGGAGAAACCATAATTTTAGAAAAAACATAACCTTCCTATTAAAGATTAAATAAACTAAACTCAAAATTAAATTAAATAATCATATTTTAATTAGTGTTTTTTAGAGAGATGACAATATTAATTAATAGTAATAATGTTCAACACTCCTTAAAAGTCCACATATCTTATTCTCTTGGAAGTTTTTTTGACGATTTTCTTGCAACAGCATTAAGCTTCATGGTCTTTAAATTTTACGAGACAGAAATCTTTTTACAGGTTACATTACTAACAGCTGCAATTATTATATATGGAATATGGAATATGTTTAATGATCCTTTAGCAGGATATATATCCAACCTCAAAATAAAATATATGAGAAAATTTGGTAAACGATTTACTTGGTTTTTAATTACAGGAATCCCTTGTTCAATAATATTTGTTTTAATTTTCTTTCCCCCAATAGGTAATAATATTTTGGTTTTTTTCTGGTTAATAATTATTTTATGTGTTTTGGATACATTGTTTTCATTTATGATTATTTCTTATCAAAGTATTTACCCTGATAAATTTCGTTCTCAAAAGGAAAGAACTAAAGTAGGTGGTGTTCAGATTTTACTTTCTCTTTTCGGTTTAACTCTTGGAACTCTATTACCAACTCTTATAATAACAAGGGGAACTCCTGGAACAAATATTGAGTCTTACGTAATTGTAGGGGCGATTGTAACTATTACCTGTATTAGTATTTGTCTTTTAATGATATACGGTATGCGTGAAGATCGACAAATGATTGATAGAACATTCCTCATAGATGATATAAATAAACCTAGAGAAAATTATTTTCTGAAACTCAAACATGCTTTAAAAGAAAAGAACTATATATCATATCTATTTGCTTATTTAGCTCAAACTACAGTAATGGTTCTCATGCTAGCATCGATTCCTTATTGGGTGCAATATGTTATGCGGGTTGATCCGTTTTACGAAATGATAATATTAATGGCATTCCTTTTAGCGAGTGTAATTTCTGCTCCATTTTGGATTTATATAGCTAGGAAATTTGGTAACAGAATTGGGTATATGTGTGGGACAGGTGGTACTGCTACATTTTTGATTCTTACACTTTTTATTTGGGACTTTCCTCTAGTTATATTTGGATTTCTATTGATTGGCTTTAGTATGGGCGCAACATGGAGTTTAATTTATGCCACTTTTTCAGATGTTATTGATGAGATCGTTATAAAAACAGGTAAAAGAGAAGAAGGCATTTATTATGGATTTAGGACTTTCATTGGACGCTTTTCTATAGTAATTCAAGCCCTAACATTTGGAATAATTCATCCTCTTACATCGTTTGATCCAGCAGCTTCAACCCAGACTATACAGGCACAATGGGGGATCAATATTGGCATGTTTGCTGTTCCTGCACTTTTTTATCTTATTGGATTTCTCTTTATGTGGAAAATCTATGATTTGAAACCTGATAAAGTATTGTTATATAAACAAAAGCTTGTTGAATTAAATCTATGATTTGGAAAGATCTATTTTTTTATATCTTCTTTATTTTTTTCATTAAATTATAAATTCCTTTAGAGATTTGAGTTATAATTCGAAAAAAGATTATTACATTACAAAATAATTGAAGAAATTTTTTATTAATCTCATTGTTTTTTGAGTAATTTAAAATATTACAGAAAATAGGGATCAATTTCTTATATTATTAGACTAAGTAAAATTTATTAGAAAACAGAATCTACATAAATTATCTTTTTTAATGAAATTTATGTAAAAAACCTGAAGAGTTAGAGAATTTTGGCACAGAAAAATATCTTTGAATATGATGCTAAAAAACTATTAGCAAAAGCATTACCAAAATATTATCCAAACTTTAACTATCATAATAAATTGGCTGTTATTGAAAGTACTACAAATTTAGATAAGTTAGCAGATGAAAATCCTTGGATTAAATCTGAAAAAGTAGTAGTTAAACCTGATCAACTATTTGGAAAAAGAGGTAAAGCCAAACTTCTATTATTAGATGCTGATCTTAACCAAGTAAAAAAATTCTGTAAAGAGAATTTAAATAAAGAATTTCTAATCGGTAATGTCAAAGGGGAATTAAATCGATTGTTAATTGAACCTTTTATACCGCATGAAAAAGAATATTATGTATCCATCACCTCAGAGAGAGATAATGATGTCATTCACTTTAGTTTTGAAGGAGGTATTTTTATCGAGGAAAATTGGGATAAGGTTACCCACATTAAAGTTCCAATTAATACAGATATAAATACTTTTGATTTAGGGAACAAATTACCTAATTTAGGCGATTTAAAGACATCTTTAATTCCATTTATAAAAGGATTATATCAAGTATATGTAGACCAGGATTTTACATTTCTTGAAATAAATCCATTTGCGATTACTAAAAATAAAAAGATTGTTCCTTTAGATGTAAAAGCTCGATTAGATGATACTGCTGCGTTTTTGCATGCTGACACTTGGGGCAATCCGGAGCATCCTATTGAATTTCCAGCGGGATTTGGTCAGAAAATGAGTGCTGAAGAAATTAAAATTAAAGAACTTGATGAAAAAACAGGAGCTTCACTTAAATTGACTATCTTAAATCGAGAAGGTCGTGTCTGGACGATGGTAGCTGGGGGTGGAGCAAGTGTTATTTATACTGATACTATAGCAGATCTTGGTTTTTCAGAAGAATTGGGTAATTATGGAGAATATTCAGGTAATCCTTCCCAAGAACATACTGAAATTTATGCTCAAACTGTAATTGACATCATTACAGAAAAACCAGATCCTAAAGGGAGAGAAAAATATTTAATAATTGGAGGAGGAATTGCAAATTTTACTGACGTGAAGGCTACTTTTGGAGGCATTGTTAGTGTGATAAAGAATTCAGTTGATAAATTAAAGAGAGCAAATGTGAAAATCTTAGTTCGCAGAGGTGGTCCTAATGAAAAACAAGGTTTAGAATTAATGAGAAAAGTTGGAGAAGAAACAGGGATTCCTATTGACATTTATGATCGATATAGTAGTATGACGCGTCCTGTATCTCGAATGATTGAAAAAATGAGAGGTGAATAATAATTGGAAAGTTATGAGTTATTTAATGAAGATACCCAATCCATAATATATGGCCTTCAAGCTGCGCCCGTTCAAAGAATGCTTGATTTTGATTATGTTTGTAGACGAAAAAAACCCTCTGTTGCAGCAATGATTCAGCCCACTCAAGAAGCAGCAGTAGCGTATCATAAAGCTTTTTGGGGAAGCAAAGAAGTTGTTATACCCGTTTATAAAACACTTGAAATGGCAGTTAAAAAGCATCCTAATGCTGATGTCATGATAAACTTTGCATCTTTTCGATCTGCTTATGATACAAGTAAAGAAGCACTTGAAGCAGGTAATATTCGAGTAGTGGTTATTATCGCGGAAGGCATGCCAGAAAGACAAAGTAGACTTTTAATTAAAATCGCTAATGAAAAAAATAAAATCATCATAGGTCCCGCAACAGTAGGCGGTATAAAGGCTGGGGCATTTAAGATCGCTAATACAGCGGGAACACTTGAAAATATCATTCTTTCAAAGTTATATCGCCCTGGTTCAGTAGGTTTTGTTTCTAAGTCTGGTGGTCTGAGTAATGAAATGAATTTTATGATCGCTCAAAATACGGATGGAGTTTATGAATCCATAGCAATTGGAGGAGATCGTTATCCTGGTTCGAGATTAATTGATCATCTTTTTCGTTATGAAATAAATCCAAATATCAAAATGTTAGTTTGTCTTGGAGAGATTGGTGGAACTGAGGAATATGAGATCGTAGATGCTTTAAAGAATAAAAAGATTACTAAACCACTCGTTATATGGGTAACTGGTACAGCAGCTAAAATTTTACCTCAAGGTTTACAATTTGGACATGCTGGTGCTATGGCAGGTACTTCAAAAGAGACTGCTGATGCTAAAAATCAAGCCTTAAAGGAAGCTGGAGCACTTGTCCCGGAATCTTATGAAGATTTTGATAAATTGATCAAAAAAATTTATGAAAAGCTAGTAAAAGAAGGAAAACTTAAACCTGCCAAAGATATTGAGCCTCCTAAGATTCCTACTGATTTTAATGAGGCAATAAGATTAGGAATAGTTAGAAGACCCTCTGATGTTGTAGTAACTATCAGTGATGATCGAGGAGATGTTCCTACATTCGCAGGGGTTGGATTGGAGGATATAATTAGAGGTAATCGATCAATTGGGTATGTTATTGGCCTCTTATGGTTTAAGCGAGAGTTGCCGGAGTTTGCTCAACAATTTATTGAAATGGTAATTAAATTAACAGCAGATCATGGTCCTGCAGTATCAGGAGCACATAACGCTATAATTACTGCTCGTGCGGGGAAAGACCTTATGTCAGCTTTAGCAAGTGGGATTTTAACAATTGGTCCTAGATTTGGGGGCGCAATATCAGATGCAGCAAAATATGTGAGGGAAGCCTTACAAAATGGAATGAAACCAGCAGAGTTTATAAAATATATGAAAGATGTTATTAAAATTAATATTCCAGGAATAGGACATCGAATTAAATCCGTTCAAAATCCAGATGTAAGAGTTGTCTTACTTAAGGAATTTGTATTTAAAAATTTTCAAAAGCATCCACACTTAGATTTTGCTCTAGAGGTAGAAAAACTAACAACTGCTAAAAGGAATAATCTTATATTGAATGTTGATGGTTGTATAGGGATTACATTTTTAGACTTATTAGAAAATTTAGATTTTACACCTGAAGAAATTGAAGATGTGATATATAGCGAAGCATTAAATGGTCTATTCGTCCTTGGACGTTCAATTGGGATGATGGGACACGTATTTGATCAGAAGCGACAACGGGCTGGACTTTATAGACAGCCGTGGGATGAAATTTTGTTTTCAGAATAGAAATCTAGTTGATTAAGAATTAGAAGTATCATTAAAATAACAAATCAAAATCTTAAAAATTAAAATTAGAAGTATAAAGATTTTATTGGCATCAATAAAATCTCTTTGAATTTTTTCTGAGCAATCTTTATATAGTAGTTTGATCTTATTTTTAAATTAACTTTTAATTGTTAGATTAATAGTTTAAGAGGGTGTGATTGTTCTGGTTGAATTAAAGGAAGTTCATAAAAATATAATTTTCGCAGTTGTTATCTCGTTTGTTATCTTTATCCTTGGCGTGTTCATAAACTTTATAATTGTTCGATTCATACCAGGTGACCCCGCATGGCAATATCTCGCTTCTATGGGAATTTTATCTCCCACACCTCAACAATTACAAGATGCTTTACATGAATTAGGATTTGATCAACCGATTATCATCCAATTTTTTAGATATTTAGGTAATCTATTTACAGGTAATTGGGGAATCTCAATTGCTATAAGTGGAGGCATGCCAGTCACTGAAATGCTTCGAAGGGCGGTTCCTAGAACTATTGAAGTTATTTTTATTCCTTTAATAATAGGACTAGTAGTAGGTATTGTACTTGGCAGACTTTCAAGAAAATTTGAAGATCATAAGATTGGAAAATATATTAATATATACGTAGCTGTTGCTATTGCAGTTCCTACATTTGTATTTGCAATGATCTTTCAATTAGTGTTTGGTTATATCTTGAACGTTTTACCAGTATTTGGTTATAAGACTCTTTCATACGAAGATCCACCATTATTAACTGGATTTCTCATAATAGATTCTTTAATTGAGGGAAATTTAGCTTTAGCGGTAGATATCCTACTGCATTTTATATTGCCAGAATTATGTTTAACTCTTATCATTACTGCACTTGTAACTAGACAATATCGTTCTACTATAGAAAGTAATGCTATCACTACTACTAAATCTTTAATATCAAACACAGCAACTATTGGTTATCATTTTGGATTTATTTTTACCTCAATTATTTTAGTAGAAACTACTTTCAATATAGGTGGTTTTGGTAGTTATTTTCTAAATGCAATAATTCTTGGAGATTTTTTCGTTATAATCGCATTTGTTAATATGATTGTTATCTTTTTAGCTATCACCTCAGTTGTTTTAAATATCATTTTTAGTGTACGTGAACCGGAGCAGTTTATATCTCCTGGATCTTTTGACGAAACTTATCCGCATTTAAAATGGAAATCTCCTCTTACAATCATTGGATTAATAATAATTGGCTTTTTTATTATAGTTGCAGTATACCCTGAAATGATAAGCCAATACTCTCTCACAGAATTAAAAGGTTTTTTTCCAGGATCATGGCAACCACCATCTTCAGATCATCTTTTAGGAACAGGAGATTCTGGGCGTGATATGCTTAGTCAGATTGTTTGGGGTGTAGCATTCTCAATTTTGGTGGGAATTGGAGCTGTTGTTATAGGGATATTAGGAGGATTATTATTTGGACTTATTGCTGGTAGATTAAACGAAAGAGGTAAAAATTTACTTACAGGATTTACATTAGTTATATATATAATTCCAAGCGTAATTCTGGTTTTTCTGATATCTTTGATCTTTGGAAATAATTTTGTAATTACAATGATACTTATTGGGATAGTGCTTATTCCGAGCTTTACAAGGATAACTGCTAATGCTTCTACTTTAGAAATTAATGTATTTAAATCAATTATAAAGTATCTACCATTAATGTTTGGTATCGCAATTATACTTTTTGAATCTATTAACTTTTTAGGATTCTCAGATTCAAATATTATTACTTTAGGACAACTTGTTAATGAAGGGAGATTTCATTTGTATGATTATTATGGAGCATCTATTTTTCCAGGAATAGCGATTATCCTTATGGTTACTGGTTTAATTCTTTTATATGAAGGATTATAAAAGTATTTATACTTTAAAATTAGAGGATTTAAAAATCCTTATTAAATCTTTTAAATTATATTGTTAAAAGTAAAATTGTAATTATCCAATGGGAAGTATATGGGTAGTATTCCATTGAAATTACATAAATCAGAATCAATAAAAGTAATAGAAAATTCAGAAAATAAAAATATTTTATTCGAGGATTAGAAGAAAATGAATGATGTAATCGAAAATGCTAGAAATCATTTTGAAAAACTTGTGAGAGAACAGTTAAATAGAATTGAGAATTTGAAAAAAGGCGCAGATTGGATAGATTATTCTACTCTGAAACCAATAATTATCGGTGTTGCTGGTGGTGATGGAATAGGTCCAGAAATCACAGAACACGCAGAAGAGATTCTAAAATTTCTTTTGAAAGATGAAGTTAAAAACGGAAAGGTAGAATTTAAAGATATTGAAGGGCTCACTATTGAAAATAGAGCAAATCTAATGAAAGCAATTCCCGACGAATCCTTAGAACAATTAAAAAAGTGTCATATTATTTTAAAAGGTCCTACTCATACACCAAGTTCAGCTGATTTGGCTTCTGGAAAATGGCCAAATCTCGAAAGTGCGAATGTTGCTATGCGAAGAGAATTAGATTTATTTGCAAATGTTCGTCCAGTAAAAGTTCCTGATCAAGGAATTGATTGGATATTTTTCAGAGAAAATACTGAAGGAGCTTATGTGTTGGGTTCAAAAGGAATTAGAGTAACTGATGATTTAGCTTTTGACTTCTGTGTGCATACAAAACAGGGAACCGATCGTATTTTAAGATTAGCGTTTGAGTATGCTAAAAAAACAGGGCTTAATAAGGTTTCATTGGTGACAAAAGCTAATGTAGTCAAAACGACAGATGGAATGTATTTAAACATGGCAAAAGAAATTGCTAAAAATGATTATCCAGAAGTAAAATTCGATGACTGGTACATTGATATCATGGCAGCAAAATTGATTGACCCAACACGTCAATCAGAATTTAAAGTATTTGTAGCACCAAATCTATATGGAGATATCATAACTGATGAAGCCGCTCAGATTCAAGGTTCTGTTGGTACTGCAGGTAGTGCAAATATTGGCAAACGATATGCAATGTTTGAAGCAATTCATGGTACTGCTCCAAGAATGGTAGAAACAGGTAGAATTCAATATGCAGATCCAACTAGTATTATAAAAGCATCTGCAATGCTGTTAAATCATATTGGATTTATAGAAAAAGCTAAAAAACTAGAAATGGCGTTGGATATTTGTGCTATTTATGAAAAGAGACTTAAAATTACAGGTAGAGATACTGGAGCTACAGGGGAAGAATATGCAAAATATATTATGGAAACATTAAAAGCTCCTAATCTTGAGGAAAAGTGGAAAAGTTTTCAGAAGTAAAGAAAAACCCTATTCAATTTTTATTCAAATTATAAATTTTTTTATATCTTTTACTTTATTGCCATATAACAAGAATATTTAAGGCATAATATTTAATGCAAATTGGGATTATTGCACCTGGAAGTCAAGGGGATGTTCAACCATTTCTAGCTCTCGGAAAGGGTTTAACAAAAGCTGGAAATACTGTACGTTTGGTAACAAATCAAGATTATGAAAAACAAGTAAAATCACATGGAATAGAATTCTGGCCAATCGAAGTCAATATGGAAGATATTATCAGAACTGAAAAAATGCGTGAACAGGCCGCTGAGTTAGGAACTAAAATTCAAGCTGAAGATGGTGTTTCAAGGGCAATCGATATAATAGAAAATTATATTGGGATGTAATTTGAAAGAAAACCTCGTTTTGCTATGTCTTAATTTGTCATATATCCCTTAATTGCTCGAAAAACTCATCTGGATCATCTATTCCAGATTTTAACAATGCATATTCTCGTTGTATTTCAAGTTCCTTGCTAGTTAAGCTCAAATATTCCTTGTCTAGTTCATCTTGAAAACGTAACCAACAACCCAAAGCATCAGTATTATCTTGCCAGCCTCCAAATACAAGTTTACTTAATATATAGTCCTCTTTCGAGGCAACCCAACACTCTAATCCTCCAAAATTAATTCTAACCCTTCTTTTTAAACCGAGCGGTCCAATTTTCTTATATTTACTATAGCTTTTTCGATAAATGATATAATTATCAAATTTAATAACTTGCTGCTTATCTAAAAACTGTAATAACTGGAGATCTTTTGCTATCATTGAAGCAGAAATCCAGTCTTTTATTGGGTAAAATTCATTCTTTTTTAATAGTTCAATATATGTATATATATTATGATTAACTGAATAGATATCAACAACAAAATCAATATCTTGTGTTGTTCAAGTCTCAGAATAAATGCTTACTAAAATTCCTCCAACTAAATAATATTTAATACCAAATTCTTTCTCAATTTTTTCTAAAAAAGTAATGATTTGAAATAAAGCATTTTCATATCGCACTTCCATAACTTATTGTCCCCTTTTTATTTTTTTATTGATTTTAATCGTTTCAATGATGATTTCTTTAATTGATTTATGTGGATATCTCTCTCTTTCAGTTTTAATATAATTATTTAAATTAAAATTACATAGTTCAAAAAAAAGTGATATGGAAGTTTCAATTGGAATTTTTTTCATTAGTTCTATTCTTCCTTTAAAATCTCGTGCTCTTTTTCTAAATTTATTGTTTAATTCACTTGTCATTTATTTTTCCATTAAAATTTTAATTTAATAATATTGGTTCCTTTAAATATAATAATAGGAAACGGATTTATTAATATTTGAGAATCACATATTTTCTAAAAATAATTGAATATAGAACTCATAAAGAGAAAGGCTAATTTCAATAAAAAAGCCAATACCTTATGATCTAGTGAGAAAGATTGTGGAGTTTAGAGTAAAGGAAAATTTAGATAAGTAATACTTTATTAGTACTCGAATTCATTCACAATTTCGTAATGCTGCGAGAATTTATCGTGTTTCAAAAGAACTTCTTGTGCTTTTTGAGGAACGTAGGATTTTTCATACTTTTCCCCTGCAAATTCTTTAACAGAACTCAAATTATCAAATATCATTATGGTAATAAATTCAACTTCTTTTTCCAAAGAACGTCTTAAAAGACTTATTTTTCTATACCCTTTTATATTTCTATTTTTAATGGATGGAAATATTTCATTTCTAAGTAATTCTTCATAAGTATTAGCATTTTTAAATGAGGTCCAACCATGCCAGATTCTTGCAATCATTTCACATCACTTCAGCTAATTAATTATTATTTTTTAAATATAAAAAAATAATTCAAGAACATTAAATGTTATTCATAATTTTAATTAACTTCTAAATTGAATATCCGATTCGTAAAACTAAAAATACTATATTTATATTTAAAACATCTAATTAAAGACTGGTGTTCTATAATAATTATAATCTAAACATAAATTATTTATCTTTTTTTTAATTTTCTGATATGAATTATGGAAGAAGTTCCAGAAGAGAAAAAAATTGTAAGAATTGATCAAGTATTTGTGGTCGGAGGAAGTTTTGATGAGCCTTCAGATTTTACAAACAAGGTTAATCGAAATCTTTTACTTTTACATGAAAGCAAAAAATACTATAAAATTAAAGATATAAAGTTCAATATTTTTAATGACCAACGCTTTCCTCAATCAACTCCTATATACCTAGCCTTTATTGTTGCTGAAGTAGATGTAGATGTTACCCCAGAACCAGAAAAAAAAAGAAAGAAGAAAAAGAAGCAAAAGAAAAAGAAGAGAATCTGATAATATTATTATACTTTTAACTCCTGAAGTTATACCACAGATAATAGAGGCTTTAGTTGAGAATAGCAACAAAAGTTCATTAACTTAAAATCTATTTTATAATTACAATTGATACATTTACCTTATTTTTTAAACTAAAATTCAATGATGGGTTCCCATTCCCTTAGTAGAATCATTCAATTGTTATTATATGATAATTTTTATCTGAATATTGTGTGATAAATTATTCTTTCTATTTTTCGCAAATGTTCATATAATGCACTCCGAGAAATTTTAAAATGAGTAGAGATTTTCTTTGAATTGATTCTACGAGGTATTTCAAAATATCCATGCTGAATAGCGTAATACACAATTTCTTTCTGACGGTCTGTTAATTTTAAAAAAAGATTTTCATAGTTAGGATGTATATGAGATATGCTTAGAATCTCCAATTCTCTATTATAAAAGTAATTTAGGGAAGCAACAAATTCATCAATATTTTTACTTTCTGTTATAATACTTACTAAAAGACGATCTTGATCTAAAATAATAGGAGGATCGATAATCAGATCTAGTTTATCGAGGAATTCTTTGGTTTCCTTAACCCAGTTATGCTTAGAAAAGAAAATAAATGATCTCTTGTTTTCAGCATTTCATGATCTTTCCCTTTTTTTTTCTTCTTGTGGACTAATAATTATCAATTTCCTCCAAAAAGTCGAATATAAAGGGTGGGTTATCGTTCCCTTCATAGAATTAATAATCTTAATAATTTGTCCTAAATTAAGTATGATGATCAATAATGTTAATATTTTCTAGGTACTTAAAATGAAAAAAAAAGTTATTATCATTGGAGCATTAGGTTATGATTTTCACGTTTTTAACACAGTCTTTAGAGACAATGAAGAATATGAAGTTATAGCGTTTACTATTGCTGGAGAACAAAATGTAGGTACTACTGATGAGACTGAAAGGAAATTTCCTACCGCATTGGCGGGTAAATTATATCCTAATGGAATTCCGATGGTCTCAGAAGATTTACTTGAAGATTATATAAGAAAATATGAAGTAGATGAAGTAGTATTTGCTTATTCGGATGTTTCTCATGAAGAAGTTATGCATAAAGCATCGAGAGCTCTTGCTGCAGGTGCTAATTACCGATTAATTTCTGGAAGATTTACTCAACTTAAATCTAATAAACCCGTAGTTGCAATCTGTGCGGTAAGAACTGGATGTGGTAAAAGCCAAGTTTCTCGAGCTACATATCGATATTTACAGAGTAAGGGATATAAAGTTGTAGCAATTCGTGAACCAATGCCTTATGGCGATTTAGTCCAACAAAATGTTATGAGATTTGAGAAATATGAAGATCTAGATACATACGATTGCACTATTGAAGAACGTGAAGAATATGAACCATATATTAGACAAGGATTAGTGATCTATTCTGGAGTCGATTACGAGAAGATAATTAGAGAAGCTGAGAAAGAAGCAGATGTAATTATTTTTGATGGGGGAAATAATGAGATTTCTTTCTATATTACTGATTTATTATTTGTCGTTGTAGATCCTTTAAGACCTGGACATGAGAATAAATACCATCCTGGAGAAGTGAATGCTAGGTATGCAGATGTTTTTGTAATAAATAAAATGGATAGTGCGAGACCAGAAGATGTAAAGATCGTAGAAAAAAATCTGAATGAATTGAATTCAAACGCAATAAGAGTGTATACAAATTCAGTTGTCAAAGCAGAAGATCCTTTAAAATTAAAAGGAAAGAAAGTTGTAGTCGTAGAGGATGGACCAACATTAACTCATGGAGGTATGTCAATTGGTGCAGCATATGTTGCTGCTAAAAATGCAGAAGCAAAAATTGTAGACCCGAGAAAATATTTAGTAGGATCTATAAAAGAAATTTTCGAAGATTTCCCTCAAATTACCCAGATTGTTCCTGCTATGGGATACACTGACCAACAAATAGATGATTTAGAAAAAACACTCAATAATGTGAAGGCGGACATTATTTTAAATGGAAGTCCTATTGATCTAACCAAATTAATTAAAGCTAATAAGCCAATTGTGAAAGTATCGTATGATATTGAGTCAAT